>Ga0102589_1000149_pt1 | contig 193681 bp, 191 predicted proteins | sample AraplaMF_Col_mLB_FD_76858 | JGI IMG/M metagenome (GOLD analysis project Ga0102589, IMG submission 76858) | Arabidopsis root microbial communities from the University of North Carolina, USA - plate scrape MF_Col_mLB | ecosystem: Host-associated > Plants > Roots > Endosphere | place: USA... | reverse complement strand
TCTTCCTTGTAGTACATGACCTGGTCCTTGTCGACCGGGGTGTACTGCTGACCGTGCGGGTTGTAGATGCCGACCTGGCGGAACAGGCCTTCCATGCCGAAGGTGCGCGCCTCGTCCACGAGGATCGGCACCACGCGCGGGCCCAGAGCCTGGTCGCGCAGCAGCTGCGTGAGGAAGCGCACGTAGGCCTGCGTGGTCGAGATCTCGCGGCCTTCGGCCGTGGGCTCGAGCACCGCCTTGAAGGTCTCGAGCGCGGGCACGGTGAAGCTCTCCTCGGCCTTGACGCGGCGGTGCGGCAGGTAGCCACCCAGCGCCTTGCGGCGCTCGTGCAGGTACTTCATTTCCGGCGTGTCGTCGGCCGGCTTGTAGAACGGCAGCTCGGCGATCTGGCTGTCGGGAATCGGGATGTTGAAGCGATCGCGGAAGGCGCGGATGTCGTCGTCGTTGAGCTTCTTGGTCTGGTGGACCGTGTTCTTGCCCTCGCCGATCTTGCCCATGCCGAAGCCCTTGACGGTCTTGACGAGCAGCACGGTGGGCTGGCCCTGGTGGTTCTGCGCCGCGTGGAAGGCCGCGTAGACCTTCTGCGAGTCGTGGCCGCCGCGCTGCAGGTTCCAGACCTCGTCGTCGCTCAGGTGCTCGACCATCTTCAGGGTGCGCGGATCGCGGCCGAAGAAGTTCTTGCGCACGTAGGCGCCGTCGTTGGCCTTGAACGACTGGTAGTCGCCGTCGTTGCACTCCATCATGATCTTGCGCAGCGCGCCGTCATGGTCCTTCTCGAGCAGCGCGTCCCAGCCCTTGCCCCAGATCAGCTTGACCACGTTCCAGTTGGCGCCGCGGAACTCGCCCTCGAGCTCCTGGATGATCTTGCCGTTGCCGCGCACCGGGCCGTCGAGGCGCTGCAGGTTGCAGTTGATGACGAAGATCAGGTTGTCGAGGTTCTCGCGCGCCGCCAGGCCGATGGCGCCCAGCGATTCGACCTCGTCCATCTCGCCGTCGCCGCAGAACACCCAGACCTTGCGGTTCTCGGTGTTGGCGATGCCGCGGGCATGCAGGTACTTGAGGAAGCGCGCCTGATAGATCGCCATCAGCGGGCCCAGGCCCATCGACACCGTCGGGAACTGCCAGAACTCGGGCATCAGCTTGGGATGCGGGTAGCTCGACAGGCCCTTGCCGTCGACTTCCTGGCGGAAGTTGAGCAGCTGCTCTTCGGTCAGGCGGCCTTCGAGGTAGGCGCGGGCGTAGATGCCGGGCGAGACGTGGCCCTGGATGTAGAGCAGGTCGCCGCCGTGGTTCTCGCTCTCGGCGTGCCAGAAGTGGTTGAAGCCGGCGCCGAACATGCTGGCCAGCGAGGCGAACGAGCCGATGTGGCCGCCGAGGTCGCCGCCTTCGGGCGGGTGGTGGCGGTTGGCCTTGACCACCATCGCCATCGCGTTCCAGCGCATGTAGGCGCGCAGGCGCTGTTCGATCTCGAGGTTGCCGGGGCTGCGCGCTTCCTGCGAGGGTTCGATGGTGTTGACGTAGCCCGTGTTGGCCGAGAACGGCATGTCGACCGTGTTCTGGCGGGCGTGCTCCAGGAGCTGTTCGAGCAGGAAGTGCGCACGCTCGGGGCCCTCGCTCTGGATCACGGCGGACAAGGCGTCCATCCACTCGCGCGTTTCCTGGGAATCCGCGTCGTTCGCGGCCGGGCCGAAGTGCTTCTCGGGATTTGCCGACATGCTTGTCTCTCCTTTTGGGGCTGTGGGCGTAATTTAGGCGCTCTGCGTGTGAGCGCGCGGAGTGTCGCACAGAAATACTGCGATTTCAAATAGTGCGTATAGATTTCTTAATGTGACATTTTGACGATTTTCAACTGCCCCTAGACCGTGCCGGGACCAGTGCCACCGTCGATAACCCGGGCCTTGGGAAGCTCGCCACCTAATAAACTCCCCCAATGCCTTTTTCCTCTCCGCTGGCCGTGGCCCGCAGTGCCGTCAACGCCTCGCCGCTGTCGTGGTGGCGCCGCTGGTGGCGCCGCCAGACCCCGGTGCTGCAGGACGCCGTCGCGATGCTGGCCCCGATGGCCGCCGTGCTGCTGTTCCTCGCGGCGATCGTCACCGCCTTCTGGTATCTGCGCACCGAGGAGGTCGAGCGCGAGCAGGAGTCGGTGCGCCGCGACGTCGAGTACGCCCAGCAGCGCATGCGGCTGCGACTGCTGGAGCGCCAGGAGCAGTTGATGCGCATCGCGCGCGATGCCTCCAACCGAGAGATCGACCCGATCGAGTTCACCAGCCGCGCCGAATCGCTGGTGAGCCAGTTCCCCGAGCTGCAGACCATCACCTGGATCGACGACCGCCGCCGCTTCAAGGCCGGCTATGCCGCGCCCAGCGTGCATCCGGCGCAGCAGCACCTGATCGGCGACGTGCTGCGCCCAGGCGACATCGAGAGCAACTACGCGCTGGCGCGCGAGCTGCGCCAGCCGGTGTTCTCCCAGCCCGCGGCCGGCGGCGATCCGCCGGCCATGCTGCAGCTGCACATCCCGCTGTTCGACCAGGGCCTGTTCGCGGGCGTGGTGCTCGGCGAGTTCTCGGTCGACGGCCTGCTGCGCTACGGCATGCCGTCCGAGGTGCAGGCGCGCTATGCGGTGTCGCTGCTGGACGCCAAGGGCAAGGTGATCGCGGGCAACACCGCCAACCTGCGCGAGACCGGCGCGCGCCTCTTGCCCTGGAGCGAGCGCACCAACGAATACGAGGTGCCGGTCTCGCCCGTAGGCAACGCGCTGGTGCTGCGCGCCCAGGCCTACCGCACCTCGCAGGGCGTGGTCGGCAACGGGCTGTTCTGGCTGGTCTGCGCGCTCAGCGTGCTCACCAGCTGGATGCTGATCGGCACCTGGCGCCACACGCGCCGCAGGCTGCAGGCGCAGCAGCGGCTGGTGGCCGAGACCAACTTCCGCCGCGCGATGGAGAACTCGATGCTGACCGGCATGCGGGTGCTCGACCTGCAGGGCCGCATCACCTACGTCAATGCCGCCTTCTGCGCCATGACCGGCTGGGCCGAGGAGGAACTGGTCGGCCAGACACCGCCCTTCCCCTACTGGCTCGAATCCGACCGCGAGGTCATGAACGAGCGGCTCGAGGAAGAACTGCACGGCCGCGCCCTGCCCGGTGGCTTCCAGGTGCGGGTGAAGCGCAAGAACGGCAGCGTGTTCGACGCGCGGCTGTACGTGTCGCCGCTGATCGACGCGCGCGGCCACCAGACCGGCTGGATGACCTCGATGACCGATATCACCGAGCCCACGCGCATCCGCGAGCAGCTGTCGGCTTCCTACGAGCGCTTCACCACCGTGCTCGAGGCGCTCGACGCCGCGGTGTCGGTGGCGCCGATCGGCAGCGAGGAGCTGCTGTTCGCCAACAAGCTCTACCGCCTGTGGTTCGGCTCCGACACCGTCGGTCACCTGGGCATGGTGGCGCAGGCCGGCGTGCCGGCCTCGAACGCGCACGACGAGGGACTGGACGACGTCGACCCCTACGCCGGTCTGCCGATCGACACGCTGACCGCCGCGCAGGCGGCCAACAACGAGATCTTCGTGCCCGAGCTCGGCAAGTGGCTCGAGGTGCGCTCGCGCTACCTGACCTGGGTCGACGGCCGCCTGGCGCAGCTGGTGATCGCCACCGACATCACGCCGCGCCGCGATGCCGAGGAACAGGCGGCCGCGCAGGCCGACCGCGCGCAATCGGCGAGCCGGCTGATCACCATGGGCGAGATGGCCTCGAGCGTGGCGCACGAGCTGAACCAGCCGCTGACCGCGATCAGCAACTACTGCAACGGGATGATGTCGCGCATCAAGAGCCAGTCGATCGACAACGACGCGCTGCTGGCCGCGCTCGAGAAGACCTCGAAGCAGGCCCAGCGCGCGGGCCAGATCATCCAGCGCATCCGCTCCTTCGTGAAACGCAGCGAGCCCAACCGCACGCCGGCCGACGTGGCGACCATGGTCAGCGAGGCGGTCGAACTGGCCGGCATCGAGCTGCGCCGGCGCAACGTGCGCCTGAACCACTACGTGGCGGCGCGGCTGCCGATGGTGCGCGTCGACCCGATCCTGATCGAGCAGGTGATGGTCAACCTGCTGAAGAACGCGGCCGAGTCGATCGACCTCGCCGAGCGCCCGCTGGCGCGGCGCAGCGTCGAATTGCGCGTGCTGCCGAAGGTGATCGAGGGCCACAACGCGATCGAGTTCTCGGTGCAGGACACCGGCAAGGGCCTCGCGCCCGAGGTCATGGACCGGCTCTACGAGGCCTTCTTCTCGACCAAGCCCGAGGGCATGGGCATCGGCCTGAACCTGTGCCGCACCATCGTCGAGTCGCACCGCGGCCGGATGCAGGCGGAGAACATCTACAATGGCCCGGATGTGATCGGATGCCGTTTCTCCTTCTGGATTCCGGTGTTGGACGCTATCAGTTCCCTAGCAAGTGACGAGGTAAAGGTACCTGCATGAGTTTGATTCCGAAAAAGGGCACTGTGTATGTCGTCGATGACGACGAAGCGGTACGCGATTCGCTCCAATGGCTGCTCGAAGGCAAGGACTACCGGGTCCGCTGTTTCGATTCCGCCGAGTCCTTCCTCTCCCGCTACGATCCCCGCGAGGTGGCCTGCCTGATCGTCGACATCCGCATGGGTGGCATGACGGGCCTGGAGCTGCAGGACCGGTTGATCGAGCGCCGTTCGCCGCTGCCGATCGTGGTCATCACCGGCCACGGCGACGTGCCGATGGCCGTCGACAGCATGAAGAAGGGCGCGATGGATTTCATCCAGAAGCCCTTCAACGACGAGGAACTCGTCGCGCTGGTCGAGCGCATGCTCGAACATGCGCGCGGCGCCTTCACGCAGCACCAGCAGTCGGCCAGCCGCGACGCGCTGCTGTCCAAGCTCACGGGCCGCGAGGCGCAGGTGCTCGAGCGCATCGTCGCCGGCCGCCTCAACAAGCAGATCGCCGACGACCTCGGCATCAGCATCAAGACGGTCGAGGCGCATCGCGCCAACATCATGGAGAAGCTCAACGCCAACACCGTGGCCGATCTGCTGAAGATCGCGCTCGGACAGGCGGCGCCCGCTGCCAAGGCCTAGACGCCGGCTATCTCTCCGATAGCGATACATGACCCCCACGCCTGCGCAAGCGGGCGTTTTTACTTGGAAAATCGAAACCGATGACCGCCCAACTGATCGACGGCAACGCCCTCGCCAAAACCATCCGCGCCGAAGTCGCCGGCCGCACCGCGGCGCTCAAGGCCCGCGGCGTGAACCCGGCCCTTTCCATCATCCTCGTGGGCGAGGACCCGGCCAGCCAGGTCTATACCAAGCACAAGGTCAACGACAGCACGCAGACCGGCCTCTCGGCCACGCTCGAGACCTACCCGGCCGACCTCAGCGAGGCCGACCTGCTCGCGCGCATCCGCGTGCTCAACGACGACCCGGCGGTGCACGGCATCCTGGTGCAGCTGCCGCTGCCGAAGCACATGGACAGCCAGAAGGTCATCGAGACCATCTCGCCCGCGAAGGACGTCGACGGCTTCCACGTCGCCAGCGCCGGCGCGCTGATGACCGGCGCGCCGGGCTTCTGGCCCTGCACGCCCTTCGGCTGCATGAAGATGCTCGAATCCATCGGCTACGACCTGCGCGGCAAGCACGCGGTGGTGATCGGCCGCAGCAACATCGTCGGCAAGCCGATGGCCATGATGCTGCTGGCCAAGAGCGCCACCGTGACCATCTGCCACAGCGCCACGCAGGACCTGGGCGCCATCACGCGCCAGGCCGACGTGATCGTCGCGGCCGTCGGCAAGCTCAACCTCCTCACGGCCGACATGGTCAAGCCCGGCGCGGTGGTCATCGACGTCGGCATGAATCGCAAGGAAGACGGCAAGCTCGCGGGCGACGTCGACTTCGACGGCGTGAAGGAAGTCGCCGGCTGGATCACCCCGGTGCCCGGCGGCGTCGGCCCGATGACGCGCGCCATGCTGCTCGCCAACACCCTTGAAGCGGCCGAACGCGCCGCCAAGTGAACACCATGGCCACCTCGAACAACCCCCTCCTCGATTTCACCGACCTCCCGCTGTTCGACCGCATCCGGCCCGAACACGTCGCCCCCGCGGTCGACGTGCTGCTCGCCGAGGCCGAGACCGCGCTGCAGACGGTGACGGCACCCGACTTCCCCGCCAGCTGGAGCGCGATCTCCAAGGTGCTCGACGTGGCCTCGGAACGCTTCAGCCGCGCCTGGAGCGCGGTCGGCCATCTCAATGCCGTGGCCGACACGCCCGAGCTGCGCGCCGCCTACAACGAGGCGATGCCGCGCGTCACCGCGTTCTGGACCCGCCTGGGCTCCGACGAGCGCCTGTACGCGAAGTACAAGGCGATCGACGTCGCCACGCTCGACGCCGAGCAGCGCCAGGCGCATCGCAACGCGGTGCGCAACTTCGTGCTCGGCGGCGCCGAGCTGCAGGGCGAGGCCAAGCAGCGCTTCGCCGAGATCCAGGAACGCCAGGCCGAGCTGAGCCAGAAGTTCAGCGAGAACGCGCTCGACGCGACCGATGCCTTCGCCTACTACGCGCAGTTCGGCGAGCTCGAGGGTGTGCCGGAAGACGTGGTCAATGCCGCGCGCGCCGCGGCCGAAGCCGAGGCCAAGGACGGCTACAAGCTCACGCTCAAGATGCCGTGCTACCTGCCGGTGATGCAGTTCGCCAAGAGCAGCGCGCTGCGCGAGACGCTCTACCGCGCCTACGTCACGCGCGCCAGCGAACTCGGCGACCCGGCCTTCGACAACACGGCGCTGATCGGCGAGATCCTCGCGCTGCGCGAGGAAGAGGCCAAGCTGCTGGGCTACCGCAACTTCGGCGAGCTCTCGGTGGTGCCGAAGATGGCCGAATCGCCCGAGCAGGTGGTGAAGTTCCTGCGCGACCTCGCGGCCAAGGCCCGCCCCTATGGGGAGCGCGACCTCGCCGACGTGCGCGCCTTCGCATCCACGCAACTGGGCCTGGCCGATCCGCAGCCCTGGGACTGGAGCTACATCGGCGAGAAGCTCAAGGAAGCGCGCTACGCCTTCAGCGAGCAGGAGGTCAAGCAGTACTTCCCGGCACCCAAGGTGATGGCGGGCCTGTTCAAGATCGTCGAGACGCTGTTCGAGGTCTCGATCCGCCGCGACAGCGCGCCGACCTGGCATCCGAGCGTCGAGTTCTACCGCATCGAGCGCGCCGGCCAGAAGGTCGGCCAGTTCTACCTCGACCCCTCCGCGCGCGCCGCCAAGCGCGGCGGCGCCTGGATGGACGACGTGCGCGCCCGCTGGCTGCGGCCCGACGACGGCCGGCTGCAGACGCCGATCGCGCAACTGGTCTGCAATTTCGCCGAGGGCGTGGGCGGCAAGCCGCCGCTGCTCACGCACGACGACGTGACCACCCTGTTCCACGAGTTCGGCCACGGCCTGCACCACATGCTCACGCAGGTGAACGAGCGTGACGTGTCGGGCATCAGCGGCGTCGAATGGGACGCGGTCGAGCTGCCGAGCCAGTTCATGGAGAACTTCTGCTGGGAGTGGGACGTGCTGAGCCACATGACGGCCCACGTCGACACCGGCGCGCCGCTGCCGCGCGCGCTGTTCGACAAGATGACCGCCGCCAAGAACTTCCAGAGCGGCCTGCAGACGCTACGCCAGATCGAGTTCTCGCTGTTCGACATGCTGCTGCACACCGAGTACCACGCCGCGGCCGCGAAGCCCGGCGACGTGCTCGCGCTGCTGGCCCAGGTGCGCGCCGAGGTGGCCGTGATGCCCTCGCCGCCCTTCAGCCGCACGCCGAACACCTTCAGCCACATCTTCTCGGGCGGCTATGCGGCCGGCTACTACAGCTACAAGTGGGCCGAGGTGCTGAGCGCCGACGCCTACGCGGCCTTCGAGGAAACCGTGGGCGCCAACGGCGAGCCGAGCATCGAGACCGGCCGCAAGTACCGCCAGGCCATCCTCGAGGCCGGCGGCAGCCGCAGCGCGATGGAGTCGTTCAAGGCCTTCCGCGGCCGCGAACCCCAGCTTGATGCGCTGCTGCGACACCAGGGCATGGCCGAGCCGCAGCCGGCTTGATGCGGCGCTGAAGCTTGAGATACTCGGGCCATGCGCCCGATTTACAAATTCTCACCAGCTCGCCTGACCGGTTTCGTCCTCCTGCTCGCCGTCGCGGGCGCGATGGCGCAACCGGTCTACCGGCAGGTCGACAAGAACGGCCGGGTCACCTTCTCGGACCGCGCGCCCGCCGCCAGCACCGAACCGGCCGCCAATGCGCAGCCGGCGCCCGGCGCCGGCGCCAACGCGGGCCTGCCCTACGAGCTGCGCCAGATCGCGCAGCGCTATCCCGTCACGCTTTACAGCGGCGACGAATGCGGCCCCTGTTCGATGGCGCGCACGCTGCTCGTCACGCGCGGCATCCCGTTCCAGGAACGCACGGTGAACAGCAACCAGGACGTGGAGGCGCTGCTAAAGCTCAGCGGCCAGAACTCGCTGCCGCTGTTGACCATCGGCGCGCAGCAACTGCCCGGCTTCTCCGACACGCAGTGGGGGCAGTACCTCGACGCGGCCGGCTATCCCCGGAGCAACGGCCTGCCGAGCGGCTACCGCCATCCGCCGGCGCAGCCGATGGTCGCGCAGGTCACGCGCGCACCGGCGCCCGCACCCGCCGCCGCGCGCGCGGCGCCCGACGAGCAGCCGCTGCCCGCGGCACCGCCGAGCGGCCCGACGCCGGAGAACCCGGCCGGCATCAAGTTCTGATCAGGCGAAGTCCAGCGTGCGCACGCCTTCGGGCGTGCCCAGCAGGCACACGTTCGCCTTCTGGTGCGCGAACACGCCCACGGTGACCACGCCGGGCCACTGGCTCACCTCGGATTCGAAGGCCAGCGGATCGGCGATCTTCAGACCCGTCACGTCGACGATGTGCTGGCCGTTGTCGGTAACCAGCGGCAGGCCGTCCTTCTCGCGCACCTGGGCCAGGCCGCCCAGCGCCGCGAACTGCCGCATCACGCGGCGCGCCGCCATCGGGATCACCTCGACCGGCAGCGGGAAGGCACCGAGCGTGTCGACCAGCTTCGAGGCATCGGCGATGCAGACGAAGCGGCGCGACTGGGCCGCGACGATCTTCTCGCGCGTGAGCGCGGCACCGCCGCCCTTGACCATGAAGCCGCGGTGATCGATCTCGTCGGCGCCGTCGATGTAGACGCCCAGTTCCTCCACCTCGTTGCTGTCGAACACCGGAATGCCCAGCGCCTGCAGGAGCTCGGTGGAGGCGACTGAGCTCGAGACCGCGCCGCGGATCTGGTCCTTGATCGTGGCCAGCGCGTCGATGAACTTGTTGACCGTCGAGCCGGTGCCCACGCCCACGATCTCGCCCTTCACCACGTAGGCCAGGGCGGCGCGGCCCACCTGGGCCTTGAGTTCGTCCTGGGAGATGGGGGTGGCTGCGGCGGAAGAAGAAGGAAGGGGTGCGGTCATCGCGGAGAATCCTGGGCTCATTGAAGCCCCGAATTATCCGACGATGTCCCTGCTGCCCTCCTCGCTCTACGGCCTGGCCCGCCCCTTCCTGTTCGGTTTCGACCCGGAGCATGCCCATGAACTGACGCTCGACGGGCTCGCGCGCACGCAGAACACGCCGCTGGCCTGCGCCTACGCGGCGCCGCGCGTCGACGATCCCGTCACCCTGGCCGGCCTGCGCTTCCCCAACCGTGTCGGCCTCGCCGCCGGTCTCGACAAGAACGCGCGCTGCATCGACGCCTTCGCCACCATGGGCTTCGGCTTCGTCGAGGTCGGCACCGTCACGCCCAAAGGCCAGCCCGGCAATCCGCGTCCGCGCATCTTTCGCCTGCCCGAGCGCCAGGCGCTGATCAACCGGCTCGGCTTCAACAACGACGGACTCGACGCCTTCCTGGCCAACGTGCAGAAGGCACGTTTCCGCCGCAACGCGGCCAGCGCCAAGGCGCCGATGCTGCTGGGCCTGAACATCGGCAAGAACGCCGCCACGCCGATCGAGCGCGCGATGGACGACTACATCGCCTGCCTCGATGGCGTGTACCCGCATGCCGACTACGTGACGATCAACATCTCGAGCCCCAACACCGCCAACCTGCGCAGCCTGCAGAGCGACGAGGCGCTCGACGCGCTGCTCGGCGCCGTGGCCGAGCGGCGCGAGACGCTGGCGCGCCAGCCCCTCGGTGGCGCGCCGCGCCGCGTGCCGCTGTTCGTGAAGATCGCGCCCGACCTCGACGAGGCGCAGGTGGCGGTGATCGCCGCCACGCTGCGCCGCCATGGCATGGACGGCGTGATCGCCACCAACACCACGCTGGCGCGCGACGCGGTCGAAGGGCTGCGGCATGCGAAGGAAGCCGGCGGCCTGTCGGGCGCGCCGGTGCGCGAATCGAGCAATCGCGTGATCGCGCAGCTGCGCGCCGCGTTGGGCAAGGACTTCCCGATCGTCGGCGTGGGCGGCATCCTCGGTGCGGCCGACGCCAGGGCCAAGATCGCGGCGGGTGCGGATGTGGTGCAGATCTACACCGGCCTGATCTACCGCGGCCCGGCGCTGGTCCATGAAACGGCACAGGCGCTGCAGCGGGATCGCGGCAACGCCTGAGTTTCTTCGGTGGGAAGGCGGGCGAGCGCGGCTCGCCGGCCGTTTCAGCGCATGCGCCAGAGGATCGGCGCGACGAAGGTCGCCCAGCGCACCAGGCGCTTCGGGCGAACCACCACCAGCGCCGCAGCAACGGCAACGCCCGTGGCCACCGGATGCTCGCGCGCGATGCGCAACGCCGTGGCGGTAGGCGTTTCGTCGGGCGGCGGCGGTGCCGGCCGCTCCTCGCCCGGCGCGGCGGGGGTGCCACCACCCTGCAAGGTCGCGATGCGCAGGCGCTGGCGCTCGATGCGCTCGATCAGTTCCTCGCGCGTGGCCGGACGGCGCGGCGCCGGCTCGTCCTCTTCGCCGGCCTCGTCGCCGAGCCCGAAGCGCTCCTGCACCCAGGTCCAGTCGCGCGCCAGTTCCTCGCGGGTCGGCGTGAAGCTGTTCGAGGCACCGCGCAGCTGGGTCCACAGGCCCCAGGCGGCCGCGAGCCACAGCACGATCCAGAGCGCGGCCACCGACCAGGCGGCGGTGGTGCGCTGCGGCGTGTCCCAGAAATGGACCACGACGGCCACCGACAGCAGCGCAACGGCGATCGTCGTCAGGCCCAGCAGCACGATCGCGAGGACCAGCACCAGCTTGAGCCGCTGCTTCTCCTCCTCCCAGGCCATGCGCAGCAGCTGCACACGGTCTTCGGCGGCCATCGCGCCTTCGGCCGCGGCAATGCGCAGCCGGCGCAGGCGCCGGTCCAATCCGAGAAGAGAGAGCAACCTCACCGGCGGCCCTCCGCGGTCATGGCTCGATCAGCGGCGACCAAGCAGCAGGCCCACCAGCACACCGACGGCCAGCGCGCCAGCGGCGATCTGCCAGGGTTCGTCGTGGGCATAGGCGTTGGTGGCCGAGGCGGCTTCGCGGGCCTTCTTGGCGGCGAGGCGGCTCTTCTCGGCGGCGAGCTCGCGAGCGATCGCGAGCTTGGTGTCGATGCGCTGGCGCAGCGCCTTGATGTGGGGAACCGAATCCAGGTCCTTGCTGGCGAGCACGCCACGCACGTCGCTCGCGATGTCCTCGGCTGCCGCCTCGAGATTCTTGGATGCACTCATTGGAAACCTTCCTCCGTGATGACACCGGCAACGCGCCGGCGGCTTCACGCCTACAAATGGCGTGCTGTCATGTTACAGGCTCCATTGCCCACGGAGGACCGCATCCACAAAGAGTTCTGCAAGAGATCGTTCGCGATCGGCTCGGAACTCAGTCCTCGGTCGCGAGCAGGTCCGCCACGTGGCGGCCGATCGCGAGGCTGCTCGTGAGCCCCGGCGACTCGATGCCGAAGAGGTTCACGAGGCCTCGCACGCCATGCGCACGCGGTCCGTCGATGCGGAAGTCGGCCGCGGGATCGCCGGGGCCCGAGATCTTCGGCCGCATGCCCGCGTAGCCCGGGATCAGCGCGCCATCGGGCAGCGCGGGCCAGTACTTGCGCACCTCGGCATAGAAGGCCTCGCCGCGCGCGGGGTCCACCACGAGGTCGTCGCGCGAACTCACCCATTGCACATCGGGTCCGAACTTGGCCTGCCCGCCGAGGTCGATCGTCAGGTGCACGCCGAGGCCGCCGGGCTCGGGCACCGGATAGACCAGCCGGCCGAAGGGTGCGCGGCCCGACAGGGTGAAGTAGTTGCCCTTCGCGAACCAGGCAGAGGGCACGGCCTCGGTAGCGAGTCCTCCGAAGTGGCGTGCCAGATCGGGCGCGCTCAACCCGGCCGCGTTGACCACGCTGCGGCAGCGCAACCGCGTGCCGTCCTGCGCGGCCAGCACGATGCCGCCCGCTTCCAGGTCGGCGCGCGTCACGGCCGACTTCAAAGCCAGCATGCCGCCGGCGTTCTCGAGATCGCCGAGCAGGCTCAACATCAGCGCATGGCTGTCGACGATGCCGGTGCTCGGCGAGACCAGCGCGGCCATGCAGCGCAGTTGCGGTTCCAGTGCGACGGCCTGCGCCGCCGAGATCGTTTCGAGGTCGTCGACGCCGTTGGCCGCGGCCTTGAGACGGATCGCCTCGAGCTGCACCACCTGCTCGGCGGAAGTCGCGACGATCAATTTGCCGCAGCGCCGGTGCGGCACGCCGCGCGCCTCGGCATACGCATAGAGCAATTGCTTGCCTTCGACACAGAGCTTCGCCTTCAACGAGCCTTGCGGGTAGTAGATCCCCGCATGGATGACTTCGCTGTTGCGCGAACTCGTGCCGGTGCCGATGGCGCCTTCGGCCTCGAGCACCATCACTTCACGGCCCGCGAGCGCGAGTGCACGCGCCACGGCCAGACCCACCACACCACCGCCGATGACGGCGCAATCGAGATCGTCCATGCGGCGAGCTTAGCGCGAGCGCCGCGCCTGCGAAGATCAGGTCGCGGTCGGTGGCGGCTCGGGATCGGTGGGCTCGTCGGGCGCCTTGTTCGGCCCCTCGTCGGGCTCCACGGGCAGGCCCGGCGTGGGCGTGATCGGTGTCGGAAGATCGGGTGCGGTCGCCATGATCTGTTCTCCTGGGTTGAAGTCGTGCCTCGGTTCTAGGCGCGAAGGCCCGCACCACCAGCAGCACACGACGGCACCTGTCGTCGGCGCGCACCGACACGCGAACGGCAATGCCGTCGGGCCGATGCTCCGACGGAGAAGAAAAAATGGAACCTGGGAATTGGTGGGCGGTGGAGGCTTCGAACCTCCGACCCCAGCAGTGTGAATGCTGTGCTCTACCCCTGAGCTAACCGCCCCTGACGCCTCTGCCCGATCTCTTCGATGGGCTTCAGCGCCTGGATGAATCGCGTTCTGCGAAGCCTTAGATTATGCCACAGCTTTTCAAGCGTTTTGGCGAAAGAGTGTGCGACCGTTGCTCGATTTGTCGAGCTGCGACAACACGGCGTCGTGCTCGGCCAGTTCGTGCTCGGTTGCCACCAGCACCGGCAGCTCGATGCTGCGCAGGTCGATGGCAATCACCGTGGTGCCCACTTCGGGCTCGGTGGTGGCCACGTCGATCAGCAGCGCGTCCTGGCCGCGCGTGAGGTTGATGTAGACGTCGGCCAGCAGCTGGGCGTCGAGCTTGGCGCCGTGGAAGGTCCGGTTCGAACGGTCGACGCCGAAGCGGTCGCACAGCGCGTCGAGCGAGTTGCGCTTGCCCGGGTACACCTGCTTGGCCATGGCCAGCGTGTCGGTCACTTCGCTCACGAAGGTCTTGAGCGGCGGCAGGCCGGCGCGCTCGAATTCCTTGTTGAGGAAGCCCACGTCGAAGGCCGCGTTGTGGATGATCAGCTCGGCGCCGCGCAGGTACTCCACGATGTCGTTGGCCAGGGTGGCGAACTTCGGCTTGTCGCGCAGGAAGTCGGTCGTCAGGCCGTGCACCTTGAGCGCGTCCTCGTGGCTCTCGCGCTCGGGGTTGAAGTAGATGTGCAGGTCGTTGCCGGTGAGCTTGCGGTTGAACAGCTCCACGCAGCCCAGCTCGATGACCCGGTCGCCGTTCTCGGCCGACAGGCCCGTGGTTTCCGTATCGAGAACGATCAGACGACTCATCAGTGGTTTTCCTTCGCGTGGTTGATCGAGTACTTCGGAATCTCGATCGTCACATTCTCCTGCGCCAGGATCGCCTGGCAACTCAGGCGCGATTGCGGCTCCAGGCCCCAGGCGCGGTCGAGCAGGTCTTCCTCGCCCTCCTCGGCCTCGTTGAGCGAACCGCCGCCCACGCGCACGATCACGTGGCAGGTGGTGCAGGCGCAGCTCATCTCGCAGGCGTGCTCGATGTTGATGTCGTTGTCGAGCAGGGCTTCGCAGATCGAGGTGCCCGCGGGCGCGGTGATCTCGGCGCCCTGCGGGCAGTATTCGGGATGCGGATAAATCTTGATCGTGGGCATGCAGCGCCTGCGTTGTCGTTCTGTGCGGTGTTCTGTCTTAGAGCGATTCGACCTTGCGCCCCGAGAGCGCGCGGGCGATGCCGGCATTCATGCGCTGCGCGGCGAAGGGTTCGGTGATCTCGGCCAGCGCCTTGGTCGCGGCCTCGATCGCGGCCGCGTCGCTGCCCTGGGCACCCAGGCGCAGCGCGTCCATCGACGCATCGATGGCCGCGCGCTCCTCGGCGTCGAGCAGGTCGCCGTCGGCATCGAGCGCGCTCTTCGTCGCGAGCAGCATGCGCTCGGCATCGACGCGGGCCTCGACCAGCGCGCGCGCCTGCATGTCCTGCTGCGCCGTCGAGAAGCTCTCCTGGAGCATGGTCGCGATCTGGTCGTCCGAAAGCCCATAGGAAGGCTTGACGGTGACGCTGGCTTCCACACCGCTTGCCTGTTCCTTGGCGCTCACGCTCAGCAGGCCGTCGGCATCGACCGTGAAGGTCACGCGGATGCGCGCGGCGCCCGCGGTCATCGGCGGAATGCCGCGCAAGGTGAAGCGCGCGAGGCTGCGGCAATCGGCCACCAGGTCGCGCTCGCCCTGCACCACGTGCAGCGCCAGCGCGGTCTGGCCGTCCTGGTAGGTGGTGAAGTCCTGCGCCATCGCGGTCGGGATGGTCTGGTTGCGCGGAACGATGCGCTCGACCAGCCCGCCCATGGTCTCGAGGCCCAGCGACAGCGGAATCACGTCGAGCAGCAGCAGTTCGCCCGCGCCGTTGTTGCCGGCCAGCTGGTTCGCCTGGATCGCGGCGCCGAGCGCGACGACCTCGTCGGGGTTCAGATTGACCAGCGGCTCGCGGTCGAAGAATTCGGCGACCGCCTCGCGGACCTGCGGCATGCGCGTCGATCCGCCCACCAGCACGATGCCCTGCAGGTCGTCTGCCTTGAGCCTGGCATCGCGCAGCGCCTTGCGCACGGCGGCCAGGGTGCGGTCGGTGAGTGTCTTGGTCGCCGCGTCGAACTGCGCGCGCTGCAGCGCGAAGCGAAGCGGCTGGCCGCCCACGTCGGCGGCGAAGGTCACGGTGTCGGCATCGGTCAGCGCTTCCTTGGCGGCACGCGCCGCCACCAGCACCGCGGCCTTGTCGGTTTCGCTCGCGGTCTGGACACCGCTTTGCGCCAGCACGAAGTCGGCCAGCGCATGGTCGTAGTCGTCGCCGCCGAGCGCCGAGTCGCCGCCGGTCGCGATGACCTCGAACACGCCCTGCGTGAGCCGCAGGATGGAGATGTCGAAGGTGCCGCCGCCGAGGTCGTAGACCGCGTAGACGCCCTCGCTCGCGTTGTCGAGGCCGTAGGCGATGGCGGCCGCGGTGGGCTCGCTGATCAGCCGCAGCACGTTGAGGCCGGCCAGTTGCGCCGCGTCCTTCGTGGCCTGGCGCTGGCCCTCGTCGAAATAGGCCGGCACGGTGATGACCGCGCCGTAGAGCTCGTCGTCGAAGGTGTCCTCGGCACGGTAGCGCAGCGTCGCGAGGATCTCGGCGCTGATCTCGACCGGCGACTTGTCGCCGGCCGCCGTGTGCACCTGCACCATGCCGCCGTCGCCACCGCCGATGGCATAGGACATCGCTTCGCGATGGGTCACGTCGGCCAGCCCGCGGCCCATGAGCCGCTTGACCGAGGTGATGGTGTTCGAGGGATCCTGCGCGCGCGCGGCGACCGCGTCGAAACCGATCTGGCGGCGCTCCTTGTCGAGGTAGCGCACCACCGAGGGCAGCAGCACGCGGCCCTGGTCGTCGGGCAGGCATTCGGCCACGCCGTTGCGCACCGAGGCCACCAGCGAATGCGTGGTGCCGAGGTCGATGCCGACGGCGATGCGGCGCTGATGCGGATCAGGGGCCTGGCCGGGTTCGGAAATCTGAAGAAGAGCCATAGGGCTTTATTGTCCCAACTGATCCGATTTGGCTTCGACGTCGTGGCCGAAGCGCTCAATGAACATGAGGGCTCTCACCTGCTGCGCGGCGGCGGGGTAGTCGCCCTTCTCGTCGATCAGCCAGTCGAGCGACGAGAGCGCGCGGGCACGGCCCGCGTCGACCTCGGCCTGCAGGCGGTCGAGCGCGGCGATGTCCTCGACCTCGTCGAGCGCCTCGCGCCACTCCATCTGCTGCATCAGGAAGTCGGACGGCATCGCCGTGTTGTTCTCGGCATTGACCGCGGCGCCATGGAGCTCGCAGAGGTAGCTCGCGCGCCGCACCGGATCCTTGAGCCGCTGGTAGGCCTCGTTGATGCGCACCGACCATTGCATGGCCACGCGCTGGGCGGCCGCGCCCTGCGCGGCGAAGCGGTCGGGATGGGCTTCGCGCTGCAGCTCTTTCCAGCGCGCGTCCAGCGCCGCGCGGTCCTGCGCGAAAGTCGCGGGGACGGCGAACAGCTCGAAGTCGGTGTCGTTCAGGTTCATGGCAAGAAAAAACCGCCAGCACATGACATGGTGGCGGCTGTTGTCGCGGTCAGCGACTGCGCATCAGATGCGGAAGCTTTCCCCGCAACCGCAGCGGTCGCGTTCGTTCGGGTTGTTGAACTTGAAGCCCTCGTTGAGGCCCTCGCGCACGAAGTCCAGCTGCGTGCCGTCGATGTAGGCCAGGCTCTTCGGGTCCACCAGCACCTTCACGCCTTGGTCCTCGAACACCACGTCTTCGGGCGTCAGCTCGTCCACGTACTCGAGCTTGTAGGCCAGGCCCGAGCAGCCCGTGGTCTTCACGCCCAGCCGCACGCCCACGCCCTTGCCTCGCTTGCCGAGGTAGCGATTCACATGGCGCGCGGCGGCTTCTGTCAGCGTGACGGCCATCTCAGTGCACTGCCGCGGCTTCGGCGCTCTTCGCGCCGTGCTTGGCCTTGTAGTCGCTCACGGCCGCCTTGATCGCGTCCTCGGCGAGGATCGAGCAGTGGATCTTGACCGGGGGCAGCGCCAGTTCCTCGGCGATCTGCGCGTTCTTGAGCGCGGCGGCTTCGTCGAGCGTCTTGCCCTTGACCCATTCGGTCACGAGCGACGACGAGGCGATCGCCGAGCCGCAGCCGTAGGTCTTGAAGCGCGCGTCTTCGATCACGCCGGTTTCGGGGTTGACCTTGATCTGCAGCTTCATCACGTCGCCGCAGGCCGGCGCGCCAACCATGCCGGTGCCGACCGAATCGTCGCCCTTTTCGAAGGAGCCGACGTTGCGCGGGTTTTCGTAGTGGTCGATGACCTTGGAAGAATATGCCATGGTGTACCTCTCAAACTGTGTTCAATCGTGGAGCTTCGGAGCGGTCTCGCGTCACTGCCTCAGTGCGCCGACCACTGGATCGTGCTGATGTCGACGCCGTCCTGGAACATTTCCCACAGGGGGCTCAATTCGCGCAGCTTGGCCACGTTGTGCTTGATGGTCGAGATGGCGTAGTCGATCTCTTCCTCGGTCGTGAAACGGCCGATGGTCATGCGCAGGCTGCTGTGGGCCAGTTCGTCGCTGCGGCCCAGGGCGCGCAGCACGTAGCTGGGCTCGAGGCTGGCCGAGGTGCAGGCCGAACCCGACGACACCGCCAGGCCCTTGATGCCCATGATCAGCGACTCGCCTTCGACGTAGTTGAAGCTCATGTTCAGGTTGTGCGGCACGCGGTGCTCGAGGTCGCCGTTGATGAAGACCTGTTCCACGTCCTTCAGGCCGTCGAGCAGGCGCTTCTGCAGCCGCGCGGCCTTGGCGATGTCTTCCTTCATCTCGAGCTTGGCGATGCGGAAGGCCTCGCCCATGCCCACGATCTGGTGCGTGGGCAGCGTGCCCGAACGCATGCCGCGCTCGTGGCCGCCACCGTGCATCTGGGCCTCGAGCCGCACGCGCGGCTTGCGGCGCACGTACAGCGCGCCGATGCCCTTGGGGCCGTAGGTCTTGTGCGACGCCAGGCTCATCAGGTCGATCGGCAGCTTGGCGATGTCGATCTCGACCTTGCCGGTGGCCTGCGCGGCGTCGACGTGGAAGATCACGCCCTTCTCGCGGCAGATGTTGCCGAGCGCCACCACGTCCTGCACCACGCCGATTTCGTTGTTCACGAACATGACGCTCGCGAGGATCGTGTCGGGGCGGATCGCGGCCTTGAACTTCTCGAGGTCGAGCAGGCCGTCTTCCTGCACGTCGAGGTAGGTCACCTCGAAGCCCTGGCGCTCGAGTTCGCGCATGGTGTCGAGCACGGCCTTGTGCTCGGTCTTCACCGTGATCAGGTGCTTGCCCTTGCCCTTGTAGAACTGCGCCGCGCCCTTGAGCGCGAGGTTGTTCGACTCGGTGGCGCCCGAGGTCCAGACGATCTCGCGCGGATCGGCACCGATCAGCTCGGCCACGTAGCCGCGGGCCTTCTCGACCGCTTCTTCCGCTTCCCAGCCCCAGGCGTGGCTGCGCGACGCCGGGTTGCCGAAGTGCTCACGCAACCAGGGAATCATGGCGTCGACCACACGCGGGTCGACCGGCGTGGTGGCGCCGTAGTCGAGATAGATCGGGAAATGAGGAGTTACGTCCATGGCTGGCTCGTGCTGGCGTGGGGGGTTGTTCTTGGTCGCTGTTCGTTCACTGGCGGCGCCCGGCGTGGGCGCCGCGTCGGTCTCGTCTCGAAGCGTCTGCGTCGCGGTCCTCAGGACTTGGCGAAGACGTTGCCGAGGGCAAACACCGAATTCGGTGCATTGACGCGGATCGGCTTGACCACCGGCTGCGCGGAAATGGCGCGCTTGACGACCGGCTTGTTCTCGATCTGCACGCCCTTGGCGATCTGGTCGTCGACCAGCTTCTGCAAGGTGACCGAATCGAGGAACTCGACCATGCGCTGGTTCAGCGAGGCCCAGAGTTCGTGGGTCATGCAGCGGCCCTGTTCGCCGAGGCAGTTTTCCTTGCCGCCGCACTGGGTGGCGTCGATCGGTTCGTCGACCGACACGATGATGTCGGCCACGGTGATGTCGGCGGCCTTGCGGCCCAGGCTGTAGCCACCGCCCGGACCCCGGGTGGATTCGACGAGTTCGTGACGGCGCAGCTTGCCGAAAAGTTGCTCGAGGTACGACAGCGAAATCTGCTGCCGCTGGCTGATCGCGGCCAGCGTGACCGGACCGGTGTTCTGGCGCAGCGCCAGATCGATCATGGCTGTGACCGCAAAACGGCCTTTGGTAGTGAGACGCATCGCAAGCTCCTTTTAGCGCTTACCGTTGAAATGACACCGTTGCCCGGGAGCCACGGTGATCTCGTCTCCGCCCTGCCCGACTCTTGACACTGGTGAGCCAGTGGGTGTGAGTCGGTCCTTCATCGCGAAGTTTCTTTTTTGTTGAGTGTTTCGCTCAAGTATATCAGAAGGCCCCGAACTTTGCTCGGGTAAACCCGATTCCGGGCGATCGGGGGCGCAGCTACCTAAGGCCTTCGGCCTACTTGGCCGGCGTCACGGCGATGTTGTCGCCGCCCGCGGCGCCGAAGGCCTGCTCGCGCAGCAGCGCCAGCTGGTCGCGCACCCGCGCCGCCTTCTCGAACTCGAGGTTGCGCGCGTGCTCGAGCATCTGCTTCTCGAGCCGCTTGATCTCGCGCGCGATGTCCTTCTCGCTCATGTCCTCGACCTTGGCGCGTTCCAGGTCCAGCTTGGCCATTTCCTTGCCGGTCTTCTCGCTGTAGACGCCGTCGATCAGGTCGCGCACCTGCTTCACGATGCTGCGCGGCGTGATGCCGTTGGCTTCGTTGTGGGCGACCTGGCGCGCGCGCCGACGCTCGGTCTCGCCGATGGCGCGCTTCATCGATTCGGTCATCCGGTCGGCATACAGGATGGCCTTGCCGTTCAGGTTGCGCGCCGCCCGGCCGATGGTCTGGATCAGCGAGCGCTCGGCGCGCAGGAAGCCTTCCTTGTCGGCATCGAGGATCGCCACCAGCGAGACCTCGGGAATGTCCAGCCCCTCGCGCAGCAGGTTGATGCCCACCAGCACGTCGAAGGCGCCCAGGCGCAGGTCGCGCAGGATCTCCACCCGCTCTACCGTGTCGACGTCGCTGTGCAGGTAGCGCACCTTCACGCCGTTGTCGCCCAGGTAGTCGGTGAGCTGCTCGGCCATGCGCTTGGTCAGGGTGGTGATCAGCACGCGCTCGTTCTTCTCGACGCGCACGTGGATCTCCTGCAGCACGTCGTCGACCTGGTGGGTGGCCGGCCGGACCTCCACCTCGGGATCGATCAGGCCCGTGGGTCGAACCAGTTGTTCGACCACCTGTCCGGCATGCTGCTTCTCGTAATCGGCCGGCGTGGCCGACACGAAGATGCACTGGCGCATGCGCTTCTCGAACTCCTCGAGCTTGAGCGGCCGGTTGTCGAGCGCGCTCGGCAGCCGGAAGCCGTACTCGACCAGCGTGGTCTTGCGCGCCCGGTCGCCGTTGTACATGCCGCCGAGCTGGCCGATCATCTGATGGCTCTCGTCGAGGAACATCAGGGCGTCCTTCGGCAGGTAGTCGGTCAGCGTGGGCGGCGGGTCGCCGGGCGCCGCGCCCGAGAGGTGGCGCGTGTAGTTCTCGATGCCCTTGCAGTGGCCGATCTCGGCCAGCATCTCGAGGTCGAAGCGGGTGCGCTGCTCGAGCCGCTGGGCCTCCACCAGCTTGCCCGCGGCCACGAGTTCCTTGAGCCTTCCGTCGAGCTCGATCTTGATGGTTTCCACCGCCGCCAGCACCTTGTCGCGCGGCGTCACGTAGTGGCTCGAGGGGTAGACGGTGAAGCGCGGCACCTTCTGGCGGATGCGCCCGGTCAGCGGGTCGAACAGCTGCAGCGACTCGATCTCGTCGTCGAACAGCTCGAAGCGGATCGCGAGCTCGCTGTGTTCGGCCGGGAACACGTCGATGGTGTCGCCGCGCACGCGGAAGGTGCCGCGCGCGAAGTCCTGCTCGTTGCGCGTGTACTGCATGCGGATCAGCTGAGCGATCAGGTCGCGCTGGCCGACCTTGTCGCCCACGCGCGCGATCAGCCGCATCTCCATGTAGTCCTCGGGCGTGCCGATGCCGTAGATCGCGCTCACGGTGGCCACGATCACGGTGTCGCGCCGCTCCAGCACGCTCTTGGTGGCGGACAGCCGCATCTGCTCGATGTGCTCGTTGATCGAGGAGTCCTTCTCGATGAACAGGTCGCGCTGCGGCACGTAGGCCTCGGGCTGGTAGTAGTCGTAATAGCTGACGAAGTACTCGACGGCGTTCTTCGGGAAGAACTCGCGGAATTCGCTGTAGAGCTGCGCCGCCAGGGTCTTGTTGGGCGCGAACACGATGGCCGGGCGCCCGGTGCGGGCGATCACGTTGGCCATGGTGAAGGTCTTGCCGGAGCCGGTCACGCCCAGCAGGGTCTGGAACACCTCGCCGTCGCTCACGCCCTCGACCAGCTGGTCGATGGCCTTCGGCTGGTCGCCGGCCGGCGGATAGGGCTGGTACAGCTCGAAAGGCGAGCCCGGGAAGCTGATGAATTCGCCCTGGGGAGCCGGCCCCACGGGGTCGGCGTTGTTCGAGTCTGCTATGGCTTCGTTGATCTCTGGCATGGCTGTACCCGTCAGGTGGCGTGGCGCCGGTAAAATTCAAGGCAACCGCAAAGCTTATAGCGTCGAGCGGTTGCCAGCGAAGCTTTCATCCCAAAGGACCTTTCCATGTCTATGTTCACCGCGGTCGAGATGGCACCGCGCGATCCGATCCTCGGCCTCAACGAGCAATTTGCCGCCGACACCAACCCCAACAAGGTCAATCTCGGCGTCGGCGTCTACTACGACGACAACGGCAAGCTGCCCCTGCTGCAGTGCGTGCAGGCGGCCGAGCAGAACATGATGAAAGCGCCCACGGCGCGTGGTTATCTGCCCATCGACGGCATCGCCGCGTACGACAACGCCGTGAAGGTGCTGGTCTTCGGCGCCGACAGCGAACCCGTCACCTCGGGCCGCGTCGCCACGATCCAGGCCATCGGCGGCACCGGCGGCCTCAAGGTCGGCGCCGACTTCCTCAAGAAGCTCAACCCCGCCGCCAAGGTGCTGATCAGCGACCCGAGCTGGGAAAACCACCGCGCGCTGTTCACCAACGCCGGCTTCGAGGTCGAGAGCTACCCCTACTACGACGCCGCCAAGCGCGGCATCGATTTCGACGGCATGCTGGCCGCGCTCAACGCCGCCCCGGCCGGCACCGTGGTCGTGCTGCACGCCTGCTGCCACAACCCGACCGGCTACGACATCACGCCCGCGCAGTGGGACCAGGTCGTCGCCGCCGTCAAGGCCAAGGGCCTGGTGCCATTCCTCGACATGGCCTACCAGGGCTTCGGCTACGGGCTGCAGGAAGACGGCGCGGCCGTCGCCAAGTTCGTCGCCGCCGGCCTGACCTTCTTCGTCTCGACCTCGTTCTCCAAGAGCTTCAGCCTCTACGGCGAGCGCGTCGGCGCCCTGTCCGTGCTGTGCGAGAACAAGGAAGAAGCCGCGCGCGTGCTGTCGCAACTGAAGATCGCCATCCGCACCAACTACAGCAACCCGCCCACGCACGGCGGCGCCGTGGTGGCCGCGGTGCTCGGCAACCCCGAGCTGCGCGCCCTGTGGGAGAAGGAACTCGGCGAGATGCGCGTGCGCATCAAGGCCATGCGCCAGAAGCTGGTCGACGGCCTCAAGGCCGCCGGCGTGAAGGAAGACATGAGCTTCATCACCACCCAGATCGGCATGTTCAGCTACTCGGGTCTGACCAAGGACCAGATGGTGCGCCTGCGCAACGAGTTCGGCGTCTACGGCACCGACACCGGCCGCATGTGCGTGGCCGCGCTCAACAGCAAGAACATCGAGCACGTCTGCGCGTCGATCGCCAAGGTCATCTGAGACCGGGCGCCGCGGGCGCGTGAAGCGGTCGTGGCCGCGCGGTGATTCGCTCGAGTCACCTGCGCGACACAACTTGTTCACGCAAGCCCGCGGCCATCTCCGAGGGCCTTCCCGGGCCTAGGGTTAGGCCCCCTGCGCGTGTCGAAATGCGCTGATATATTGCACCGCAACATTCCAACTCGACACAGCGATGCTCTACCAACTCTACGAAGCCCAGCGTTCCCTCATGGAACCGTTCGCGGACTTCGCCCAGGCCGCCTCCAAGCTCTACAGCCCCGGCGCCGTCTGGAGCCAGCTGCCCGGAGCGCAGCGCATGGCGGCGAGCTACGACCTGCTCTATCGCCTCGGCAAGGACTACGAGAAGCCCGAGTTCAACATCAAGTCGGTCAAGGTCGACGGCGACGACGTCGTGATCCAGGAAGTGATCGAGCTGGAAAAGCCCTTCTGCCAGCTGCGGCGCTTCAAGCGCTTCACCGACGAGCCGGACATCCTCAAGACGCTCAAGAGCCAGCCCGTGGTGCTGGTGGTGGCGCCGCTGTCGGGCCACTACGCCACCCTGCTGCGCGACACGGTGCGCACCCTGCTGCAGGGCCACAAGGTCTACATCACCGATTGGAAGAACGCACGCCTGGTGCCGCTGTCGGACGGCGAGTTCCACCTCGACGACTACATCAACTACGTGCAGGAGTTCATCCGCCGCCTGCAGGCCGAGTACGGCAACTGCCACGTGGTCAGCGTGTGCCAGCCCACGGTGCCGGTGCTGGCCGCCGTGTCGCTGATGGCCAGCCGCGGCGAGGCGCTGCCGCTCACCATGACGATGATGGGCGGCCCGATCGACGCCCGCAAGTCGCCCACGGCGGTCAACAACCTCGCGATGAACAAGAGCTTCGAGTGGTTCGAGAACAACGTGATCTACCGCGTGCCCCAGGGCTTCCCGGGCGCGGGCCGGCGCGTCTACCCGGGCTTCCTGCAGCACACGGGTTTCGTCGCGATGAACCCCGACCGCCACGCGAGCAGCCACTACGACTACTTCAAGGACCTGATCAAGGGCGACGACGCGAGCGCCGAGGCGCACCGCAAGTTCTACGACGAGTACAACGCCGTGCTCGACATGGATGCCGATTACTACCTCGAGACGATCCGCACCGTGTTCCAGGAATTCGACCTGGTCAACGGCACCTGGGACGTGAAGAGCCCCACGGGCGAGGTCGAGCGCGTGCGCCCGCAGGACATCCGCGCCACCGCGCTGCTCACGGTCGAGGGCGAGCTCGACGACATCTCGGGCTCGGGCCAGACCGAGGCCGCGCACGAGCTGTGCACCGGCATCGACGATGCGAAGCGCGAGCACTACGAGGTCAAGGGCGCGGGCCACTACGGCATCTTCAGCGGCCGCCGCTGGCGCGAGCTGGTCTACCCCAAGATGCAAAAGTTCATCGCCGCCAACGACCAGCCGCAAAGCCGCGCCGGCGCGCGCGAGAGCCTGGCGGCGGAAGACCAGGTCAAGCCCGGCCGCAAGCTGGCGGCCACCACCGCCACGGCACCCGCGAAGAAGGCCGTCGCGGCCAAGAAGGCCGCACCGGCAGCCGCGAAGCGCGCGCCCGCCCCGAAGAAGACCGTGGCGCGCAAGACCCGCGCCGCGGCGCGCTGAGCGCCCTCTCCCTCCCGTGAACGGACTGGCCGCACGCATCCACGACGCACTGCCCCAGACGCAGTGCACCCGTTGCGGCTATCCGGACTGCGAGGGCTATGCGCAGGCCGTGGCCGGCGCCGAGGCCGAGATCAACCAGTGCCCGCCCGGCGGCGCCGAGGGCGTCGAGCGGCTCGCGCGGCTCACCGGCCGCCCCGTGCAGGCGCTCGACCCTGCCTTCGGCACCGAGGGCCCGCGCCGGCTGGCGGTGATCGACGAGGCCTGGTGCATCGGCTGCACGCTGTGCCTCGATGCCTGCCCGACCGACGCCATCCTCGGCATCAACAAGCGCATGCACACCGTGATCGACGCGCACTGCACGGGCTGCGAACTCTGCATCCCGGTCTGCCCGGTCGACTGCATCTCGCTCGAGGACGCCACGCCGGGCCGCACCGGCTGGCAGGCCTGGTCGCCCGCGCAGGCGGCCCATGCCCGCGCGCGCTATGCCCTGCACGGCCAGCACCGGCCCACCGATGCGCGCCAGGGCAAGAAGCGCCCCGAAGCCGAGGTCGCGGCGCCCAGCGCCGAGGCCCGCAAGCGCTCGGTGGTCGAGGCCGCGCTCGCGCGCGCCCGCGCTGCCGCCCAACGTCCCTCCACGCCCAAGCCATGAACCTCGACACCCTGCTCGTCTTCGTGCTCGCCTCCCTCGCGCTCGCCGTGATCCCGGGCCCGACCATGCTGCTCGCGCTGTCGAACGGCATCGACGGCGGCATGCGCCGCGCGAGCTGGGGCATCGTTGGCGCCTCGCTCGGCAGCAGCATCGTGATCGCCGTCGTCGCACTCGGCCTGGGCTCGCTGCTGGCGGCCTCGGAATGGCTGTTCAACGCGATCCGCGTGGCCGGCGTGGCCTACCTCGTGTGGCTGGGCATCAAGCTCTGGCGCAGCGACGCCACCGACCTCGGCGCCGCGCTCGCGAAGTCCTCGCCCGAGAGCCGGCTGCATGGCCGCATCGCGCTGCTGCGCAGCCTCGCGGTGGCGCTGTCGAATCCCAAGTCGCTGCTGTTCTTCGCGGCCTTCCTGCCGCAGTTCGTCGACATCGCGCGGCCGCAGGGCCCGCAGTACCTGCTGCTGGGCGGCATCTTCGTGCTGCTCGACACCTGCGTGATGCTGGCCTATGCCGGCGCCGGCACGCAGGCCGTGCGCTGGCTCTCCAGGCGCGGCCTCAAGGCGCTGAACCGCGGCTGCGCCGTGGGCATGTGGCTGCTGGCCGCCACGCTCGCTGTGTGGCGCCGCCCGGGCGCCTGAGCCACGGGCCCGCTCAGTTCCTGGCCGAGCGCTTGAGCAGCAGCATCAGCACGCCCGCCAGGATCACCGTCACCGCGTACCACTCGAAGCGCGTGACGGTCTCGCCGGCGATCCACACGCCCAGCAGCATCGCGATCACCGGATTGACGAAGGTGTAGCTGGCCGCCAGCGCGGCCGGCGCGCGCGCCAGCAGCAGCATGTAGGCGTTGAAGGCGATCAGCGAACCGAACACCACCAGGTAGAACCAGGCGGCCGTGGCCTGCGGCGCGGGCGGCCACGCGAGGCTCTCGCCCGAGACGGCCGCCAGCACCAGCAGCACCACGCCGCCGCAGATCATCTCGCTCGCGAAGCCCATCGCGCCCGGCGCGAGCGGCAGCGCGCGCTGGCTCAGCACGCTGCCGGCCGACCAGCAGACGCAAGCGATGCTGATCGCGGCCAGCCCGGCCGGCGAGGCCTGGAAGCCGCTGCCCTGGGTCAGCATCAGCACGCCGACCAGGCCCAGCGCGATGCCGATCGCCTCGAGCTTGGTCGGCACGATGCCCCAGATCAGGTTGAGCAACGCGATGATCAGCGGCACCACCGCGATGAAGGCCACGACCAGGCCCGAGCCCACCGAGACCTCGGCATGCGCGGTGCCGCCCATGCCACCGCCGAGCATCAGCGTGCCGACCACCAGCGCGTTGCGCCACTCCAGCCGGTTCGGCCAGGGCGCGCCGCGCCAGCGCATCCAGGCCGCGAGCAGCAGGCCCGCGAACAGGAAGCGCGAACCCATCTGCAGGAAGGGCGGGAAGCTGATCAGCGCGTACTTGATCGCGAGGTAGGTCGAGCCCCAGACCAGCCAGGTGGCGGCGAGGCAGAGCCAGATGATCGGCGGCAGTCCGCCGCGCGCGGACGGCGTGGTAGTGGCGAGCGAGAGCATGTCGAGGGTGTCTGTTGTTGTGAACCTGGCCGGCTCCATGGTATGAAGGCCGCCGCCGCGCTTCCATGCGCAAATCACGGTTCTGGCGGCTCGCGGCCGTCGATTTGAAGGACTTCGATGGAATCCACCTTGAACCCCACGCTCGATGCCCACGACACCCGCATCCTGGCCGAGCTGCAGAAGGATGCGCGTCTCACCATGGCCGAACTCGGCCGCCGCGTGCACCTGAGCCAACCGGCGGTGACCGAGCGCGTGAAGAAGCTCGAGGCCGCGGGCGTGATCAGCGGCTACCGCGCCACCGTCAACCTCGGCAAGCTGGGCTACGGCATCCGCGCGATGATCCGCGTCGGCCGCGCCGACTACGACCGCGCCGTGAAGCTGGTGCAGGACACGCCCGAATGCGTGAATGCCTACAACGTGACCGGCGAGGACAGCTGGATCCTCGAGATCGCCGTGATCGACGTGAGCCACCTCGACGCGGTGGTCACCAAGTTCTGCATCCTCACCGAGACCGCGACCTCGATCATCCTGAACCCGGCGCGCGAGCACCAGCCGATGCTGCCGCCGCACCGCTCGGACGTGAAGCCGCCGATCAGGAAGGTCGTGAACGCCTGAAGGCGCCCGGGCTCAGCGCCCGGCGAGCGCGTCGAAGGCCTTCACCACCTCGGGCGGCGCCTGCACCATCTCGATCAGCACGCCCTCGCCCGCGATCGGGAACTCGTCGTTCGCCTTCGGATGCAAAAAACAGATGTCGAAGCCCGCCGCGCCCTTGCGGATGCCGCCGGGCGCGAAGCGCACGCCCTGCGACGTCAGCCATTCGACGGCCGTCGGCAGGTCGTCGATCCACAGGCCCACGTGGTTGAGCGGCGTGGCGTGCACCGCGGGCTTCTTCTCGGGATCGAGCGGCTGCATCAGGTCGACCTCGACCTTGAACGGGCCGGTGCCGATCGCGCAGATGTCCTCGTCGACGTTCTCGCGCTCGCTTCGGAAGGTGCCCGTGACCTCGAGCCCCAGCATGTCGACCCAGAGCTTCTGCAGCCGGGTCTTGTCGGGACCGCCGATCGCGATCTGCTGGATGCCCAGCACGCGGAAGGGACGTTGGATGGCGCTCATTGGCAGGACTCCGGGTTCGTTTCGGTCGAGGCGCGGTGCGAGCGCAGCCCCAGCTTGCGCAACAGCTGCACGTCGGCCTCGACGTCGGGATTGCCCGTGACCAGCAGCTTGTCGCCGTAGAAGATCGAATTCGCGCCGGCCATGAAGCACAGCGCCTGCACCGCCTCGCCCATCTGCTGGCGGCCGGCCGACAGGCGCACGCGCGCGGTCGGCATGGTGATGCGCGCGACCGCGATCATGCGCACGAAGTCGAAGGGATCGATCGGTTCCGAGTCGGCCAGCGGCGTGCCGGGCACGCGCACCAGGCTGTTGATCGGCACCGACTCCGGGTACGGATCGAGGTTGGCCAGCTGCGCGATCAGCCCCGCGCGGTGCACCGGCGCCTCGCCCATGCCCACGATGCCGCCGCAGCACACGCTGATGCCGGCGCCGCGCACATGGGCCAGCGTGTCGAGCCGGTCCTGGTAGCTGCGGGTGTCGACGATGTCGGTGTAGTACTCGGGCGCGGTGTCGAGATTGTGGTTGTAGTAGTCGAGGCCCGCGGCCTTGAGCTGCTGCGCATGGTGCGGCTCGAGCATGCCGAGCGTGGCGCAGGTCTGCAGGCCCAGGCCCTTCACCGCCTCGACCAGCACCGCCACCTTCTCGACGTCGCGGTCCTTGGGCGCGCGCCAGGCCGCGCCCATGCAGAAGCGCGTGGCGCCGGCGTCCTTGGCCGCCTGCGCGGCGCGCCGCACCTCGTCGACCTCCATCAGCTTCTGCGCCTTCACGCCGGTGTCGAATTCGGCCGACTGCGGGCAGTAGCCGCAGTTCTCGGGGCAGCCGCCGGTCTTCACCGACAGCAGCGTGGCCAGCTCGATGTCGCCCGCGGGAAAGTGCCGGCGATGCACCGTCTGGGCCTCGAACAGCAGCTCCATCAGCGGCTGGTCGAGCAGCGCCTGGATCGCCTCGACCGACCAGCGGCCCTCGGGCGCTGGCACCGGCTTCGCGGGCCGGTGCAGCACCACGGCCTGCAGGTCGCTGGCCCCCATCAGTTGAACTCCAGGATGATCTGGTCGACCGCGAGCGACTCGCCCTTGGCCGCGGAGATCTTGCCGACCACGCCGTCCTGCGCGGCGAACAGCACGTTCTCCATCTTCATCGCCTCGATCACCGCGAGCTTCTCGCCGGCCTGCACCTGCTGGCCCGGCTGCACCGCCACCTCGACCAGCAGCCCCGGCATCGGCGACATCAGGAACTTGCTGAGGTCCGGCGGTGCCTTGTGCGGCATCAGCGCGAGCAGGCGCGCGCCCAGCGGCGACAGCACCATGGCCTCGATCTGGCGGCCGTCGTTCGACACCCGCAGCGCCAGCGGATTCTTGCCGGCGCCGCGCTCCACCTGCGCGGTGAAGTGCTTGTCGTTGACGATGCCCTGCACGCGCACCGCGCCCAGCGCGAGGCTGCTGTCGATCTTGTAGCTCTTGCCGCCGACCGTGACCGCGCTCGCGCCGGTCTTGCCGTGGAAGTCGCTCACGGTCACCGGGTGGTGCACGTGCTCGCCCTGGGCGCCGAGCTCCACCACCACGAACTGCTCGCCCACCTTCACGCCGTGGCCTTCGAGCTGGCCGCTGATGCCCGAGGCGCGCGCGCGGTAGCGGCGGTGCACGTAGGCCGCCAGCGCGACCAGGAAATCGGGCTCGCTGTGCGGCACGTCCTCGGCATGGAAGCCCTTGCCGTAGTTCTCGGCGATGAAGCCGGTGTTGAAGTCGCCGGCCACGAACTTCGGATGCGCGAGCAGCGCGGCCTGGAACGGGATGTTGCTGCTGAGGCCGCGGATCACGAAGCCGTTGAGCGCCTCGCGCATGCGTGCGATCGCGTGGTTGCGGTCCTTGCCGTGCACGATCAGCTTGGCGATCATCGAGTCGTAGTACATCGGGATCTCGCCGCCCTCGTACACGCCGGTGTCCACGCGCACGCCCTGCAGGTGTTCGGTGTCGCTCGCGAACATGGTCTCGGCGGGCGGCTGGAACTTCACCAGCCGGCCGGTCGAGGGCAGGAAGTTGCGGAACGGGTCCTCGGCATTGATGCGGCACTCGATCGCCCAGCCGTCGCGCTTGACCTGCTCCTGCGTCAGCGGCAGTGCCTCGCCGGCCGCCACGCGGATCATCAGCTCCACCAGGTCGAGGCCGGTGATGCACTCGGTCACCGGATGCTCGACCTGCAGCCGGGTGTTCATCTCGAGGAAGTAGAAGCTCTGGTCCTTGCCGACCACGAACTCCACCGTGCCCGCGCTCTGGTAGTTCACGGCCTTGGCCAGCGCCACCGCCTGCTCGCCCATCGCCTTGCGCGTGGCATCGCTGATGAAGGGCGACGGCGCCTCCTCGATCACCTTCTGGTGCCGGCGCTGGATCGAGCATTCGCGCTCGTTGAGGTAGATCACGTGGCCGTGCGAGTCGCCGAGCACCTGGATCTCGATGTGGCGCGGCTCCTCGACGAACTTCTCGATGAACACGCGGTCGTCGCCGAAGCTGTTGCGTGCCTCGTTGCGGCAGGAGGTGAAGCCCTCGAAGGCTTCCTTGTCGTTGAAGGCCACGCGCAGGCCCTTGCCGCCGCCGCCGGCCGAGGCCTTGATCATCACCGGATAGCCGATGTCCTTCGCGATCTCGACCGCGCGCTCGGCGGTCTCGATGGCGTCGTTCCAGCCCGGGATGGTGTTGACCTTGGCCTCGTTGGCGAGCTTCTTCGAGGCGATCTTGTCGCCCATGGCCGCGATCGAGTAGTGCTTGGGGCCGATGAAGGCGATGCCCTCTTCCTCGACCCTCTTGGCGAAGCTTTCGTTCTCCGACAGGAAGCCATAGCCCGGATGCACGGCCTCGGCGCCGGTCTTCTTGCAGGCCTCGATGATGCGGTCGGCCAGCAGGTAGCTCTCGCGGCTGGGCGCGGCGCCGATGTGCACGGCTTCGTCGGCCAGTTCGACGTGGCGCGCTTCCTTGTCGGCGTCGGAATAGACGGCGACGGTGAGGATGCCCATCTTCTTGGCGGTCTGGATCACACGGCAGGCAATCTCGCCGCGGTTCGCAATCAGGATCTTCTTGAACATTTTTTGTCTTTCCTTTGCATCCCCAACACCGTTCGGGCTGAGCTTGTCGAAGCCGGGGTCAGTCCTTCGACAGGCTCAGGACGAACGGTGGGTGATGACGTTGATCGTTCAGAGCGGAATGTTGCCGTGCTTGCGCCACGGGTTCTCGAGCTTCTTCTCGCGCAGCATCACCAGCGAGCGGCAGATGCGCTTGCGCGTCTCGTGCGGCAGGATCACGTCGTCGATGTAGCCGCGCGCGCTCGCCACGTAGGGGTTGGCGAAGCGGGCCTTGTACTCGGCCTCGCGCGCCGCGAGCTTGGCCGGATCGTTCTTGTCCTCGCGGAAGATGATCTCGACCGCGCCCTTGGCGCCCATCACCGCGATCTCGGCGCGCGGCCAGGCCAGGTTGACGTCGCCGCGCAGGTGCTTCGAGGCCATCACATCGTAGGCGCCGCCGTAGGCCTTGCGCGTGATGACGGTGATCTTCGGCACCGTGCACTCGGCATAGGCGTAGAGCAGCTTGGCGCCGTGCTTGATGATGCCGCCGTACTCCTGGCCGGTGCCGGGCATGAAGCCGGGCACGTCGACGAAGGTCACGACCGGGATGTTGAAGGCATCGCAGAAGCGCACGAAGCGCGCGGCCTTGATGCTGCTCTTGATATCGAGGCAGCCCGCCAGCACCAGCGGCTGGTTGGCGACGATGCCCACGGTCTGGCCTTCCATGCGCGCGAAGCCGATCACGATGTTCTTCGCGTAGTCGGGCTGCAGCTCGAAGAAGTCGCCGTCGTCCGCGACCTTGAAGATCAGCTCCTTCATGTCGTAGGGCTTGTTCGCGTTCTCGGGCACCAGCGTGTCGAGCGAATAGTCGGGCCGGTCGGCCGGATCGCCCTGGCCGTTGTTGCCCAGGCGCACCGGCGGCTTCTCGCGGTTGTTCAGCGGCAGGTAGTTGTAGAGGCGGCGCAGCATCATCAGCGCCTCGACGTCGTTCTCGAACGCCATGTCGGCCACGCCGCTGCGCGTGGTGTGGGTCACGGCGCCGCCCAGTTCCTCGGCCGTCACGCTCTCGTGCGTCACGGTCTTCACCACCTCGGGGCCGGTGACGAACATGTAGCTCGAATCCTTCACCATGAAGATGAAGTCGGTCATGGCGGGCGAATACACCGCGCCGCCCGCGCACGGGCCCATGATCATGCTGATCTGCGGCACCACGCCCGAGGCCATCACGTTGCGCTGGAACACGTCGGCATAGCCGCCGAGCGATGCCACGCCTTCCTGGATGCGCGCGCCGCCCGAGTCGTTGAGGCCGATCACCGGGGCGCCGACCTTCATCGCCTGGTCCATCACCTTGCAGATCTTCTCGGCATGCGCTTCGCTGAGCGCGCCGCCGAAGACGGTGAAGTCCTGGCTGAAGACGAACACCAGGCGGCCGTTGATCATGCCGTAGCCAGTGACCACGCCGTCGCCGGGGATCTTGTTGTCGGCCATGCCGAAGTCGGTCGAGCGGTGCTCGACGAACATGTCCCATTCCTCGAAGGTGCCGTCGTCCAGCAGCAGCTCGAGGCGTTCGCGCGCCGTGAGCTTGCCCTTGGCGTGCTGCGCGTCGATGCGCTTCTGTCCACCGCCCAGGCGGGCCTGCGCACGGCGCTTTTCGAGTTCGTCGATCAGTTCTTGCATGAGAAAAGCCTCTTTGAAAAATCAGCAGTCATAGGTTTCGCTGTACTGGAACGATGCCCCCGGCATGGTGGCCAGGATGTCCATGAATTGCGCGATCGCGCCGCACCGCTCGCGCGGGCGATAGGGCGAGGTGTTGGCGAGCGGGCCGAACGAGAGATCGGTGCTGCCGCCGCCCTTGGCCGGCAGCACCTGCACCCATTGCGCCGCGAGGCTTTCGCCGCGGCGGCAGAAGACGGTGTCGTGGAGATCGGAGACGCCCCAGGCATCGCCGGAGGCCGAGGACCACAGCACCAGCCGGTGGTTGGCGGCGCCCTCGCCCTGCAGCAGCGCGAAGCCGGGCAATGTGAAGTGCAGCGCGGGCATGCGCAGCACGCGCTGCGACGCACTCCGCGCGTAGTCGCGCGCGGGGCCGGTCTCGAGCCTCGCCACCGCATGCGCCCCGCGCAGCATGGCATCGAGCGCCAGTTGCTCGCGCTGCCAGGCCTCGGCCCACGGCGCGGCGGCGGCAACCTCGTCATCCCAATCGACGAACAGGATGCCGCTGGTCTTCACGGCCGCCTCGTCGTCGCGCGGCGCGCCGTACCACGAGACCCCCACGCGCACGCTCCCCAGGCGCCACTCGGCGTTGACGGCCACACTCCAGGAGCTTTCTTCCTTGAAGGGCGCGGGCCGCGCGTCGCCATGGTTCGGCATGCCGAGCCGTTCGACCAGTTGCGCATGCGCGCGCAGCGCGAAGTCGACGTGCGACTCGCCCGCCGGCAGGTCGAGCCGGTGCCACACCTGCATCACCGGGCGCCCGGGCCGCGGCACCATGAGCTCCATGCGGCTGCTGCGCAGCCCGAGCACGTCCGCGCCCGCCACATGCCAGACGTTGACGCCGGCGGCGGTCGCATGCACGGGCCGCAGCCCGCACGCCTCCAGCTGCTCGAAGGTCGTGCCCCAGGCAAAGTGTCCCGCCGCGGTGTCGAAACCGCGCGCGAAGCCGTGGTCGTTCAGTGGGCCCATGCGCTCTCGTCGCCTGCATAGAGGCCGAGCAGGCGGCGCGCCGCGGTCGACGGCGCCAGCTCGAGCGCGCCCACCTGGCCCAGCAGCGCCGGCAGCTCCTCCTTCACGCGCGGGTGATGGCGGAAGGCATGGCGCAGGCCCGCTTCGATGCGCTCCCACATCCACGACTTGGCCTGCTGCTGGCGGCGGCCCATGAGCCGGCCGTTGGCAGCCTGCAGCGCGCGAAAGTGCTCGACCTGGGTCCAGAACGCCTCGACGCCCTGTCCGAGCAATGCGCTGAGCTGGATCGCCTGCGGATGCCAGAAGCTCTCGTCATGGCGCGCATGGTCGGGATGGCCGTGCTGGCCGAACAGCCGCAGCGCCGAGGTGATCTGCGCCTGCGCGCGCGTGGCGGCGTCCTTGTCGATGTCGGCCTTGTTGATGACGACCAGGTCGGCGATCTCCATCACGCCCTTCTTGATCGCCTGCAGGTCGTCGCCGGCGTTGGGCAGCTGCATCAACACGAACATGTCGGTCATGCCCGACACCGCGGTCTCGCTCTGGCCCACGCCCACGGTCTCGACGATCACCACGTCGTAGCCCGCGGCCTCGCACACCAGCATCGCCTCGCGCGTCTTCTCGGCCACGCCGCCGAGCGTGCCGCTCGAGGGGCTGGGGCGGATGTAGGCGCGCTCGTGCACCGAGAGCCGCTCCATGCGCGTCTTGTCGCCGAGGATGGAGCCGCCCGAGACGGTGGACGAGGGGTCGATGGTGAGCACCGCGACGCGGTGCCCCTTGTCGATCAGCAGCAGGCCCAGGGTCTCGATGAAGGTCGACTTGCCCACGCCCGGCACGCCCGAGATGCCGAGCCGGAACGAGTTGCCGGTGCGCGGCAGCAGCGCGGTGAGCAGTTCGTCGGCCTGCGCGCGGTGGTCGGCGCGGGTGGATTCGAGCAGCGTGATGGCCTTGGCGATGGCGCGGCGCTGGACGAGGCCGTCGCCTGCGAGGACACCGTTCAGGATGGCAGCGAAGCGATCGTCCGCCCCTGCCCGTTCAGGCCGAGCGGACGGGGACGACGAATGCGCCCCCAACCGTTCGGGCTGAGCCTGTCGAAGCCGCTCCCCACCGTCCTCGGGTCGGGAATTGGATCGCGACCTGGCCAGCGACTGAATCTCCTCCCAGTCGCCGCGAATCAACGCTTCCTTCTTCGCACGCGACCAGCCCTTGATCTGCTGCTCGAACGCGATCGCCGCCTCACGCGTTTCGAATTCGCCCTGCCATACGAGTGCGACAGGCTTGCGCGTCGACGTATAGCCGATCCCGCCATCGAGGTGTTGCCTCATCCGGGCTTCGATATCGTCGGTCTGCCCCGCGTAATAGGAGCCATCCGAACAGTGCAGCAGATAAACGTAGAAGGGTTTCACGTCAGCGGAGTGCAGGGAAAGGCTTCGACAAGCTCAGCCCGAACGGTTGTTGGCGAACAGCGAGCAAGAAACGGTCGCGACGAAAGATCGCCCACGTCCGCTCTCGTCAGGCCGCGACCGCCGCGCGGATCTGCTCCAGCACGTCCTTCGCGCTCGCCGGGATCGGCGTGCCCGGTCCGTAGATGCCCTTCACGCCGGCCTCGTAGAGGAAGTCGTAGTCCTGGCGCGGGATCACGCCGCCGACGAACACGATGATGTCGTCCGCGCCCTGCTTGCGCAGCTCCGCGATGATCGCGGGCACCAGCGTCTTGTGGCCGGCCGCGAGCGTGCTCACGCCCACCGCATGCACGTCGTTCTCGATCGCCTGGCGCGCGCACTCCTCGGGCGTCTGGAACAGCGGCCCCATGTCGACGTCGAAGCCCAGGTCGGCGAAGGCCGTGGCCACCACCTTGGCGCCGCGGTCGTGGCCGTCCTGGCCCAGCTTGGAGATCATCACGCGCGGACGGCGACCCTGCTCCTCGGCGAAGGCGTTGATCTCGGTCTTGAGGTTCTCCCAGCCCTCGGCGGAGTCGTAGGCGGCGGCGTAGACGCCGGTCACCTTCTGGGTGTCGGCGCGGTGGCGGCCGAAGGACTTCTCGAGCGCGTCGGAGATCTCGCCGACGGTGGCGCGCAGGCGCACCGCGTCGATGCTCAGCGCGAGCAGGTTGCCGGTGCCGTTCTCGGCCGCGTCGGTCAGCGCGTCGAGCGCGGCCTGCACCTTGGCGCCGTCGCGCGCGGCGCGGATCTTCTGCAGCCGCGCCACCTGCTGGTCGCGCACCTTCACGTTGTCGATCGAGAGGCTCTCGATCGCGTCCTCGTTCTTGAGCTTGTACTTGTTGACGCCGACGATCACGTCCTTGCCCGAGTCGATGCGCGCCTGCTTCTCGGCGGCCGCGGCCTCGATCTTGAGCTTGGCCCAGCCGCTGTCCACCGCCTTGGTCATGCCGCCCATGGCCTCGACCTCCTCGATGATGGTCCAGGCCGCGTCGGCCATGTCCTGCGTGAGCTTCTCCATCATGTAGCTGCCGGCCCAGGGGTCGATCACGTTCGTGATGTGCGTCTCTTCCTGGATGATGAGCTGCGTGTTGCGCGCGATGCGGGCGCTGAACTCGGTCGGCAGCGCGATGGCTTCGTCGAGCGCGTTGGTGTGCAGGCTCTGCGTGCCGCCGAACACCGCGGCCATCGCCTCGATGGTGGTGCGCACCACGTTGTTGTAGGGGTCCTGCTCGGTCAGGCTCCAGCCCGAGGTCTGGCAGTGGGTGCGCAGCATCAGGCTCTTGGGGTTCTTCGGCTCGAACTCCTTCATGATCCGGCACCACAGCAGGCGCGCCGCGCGCATCTTGGCCACCTCGAGATAGAAGTTCATGCCGATGGCCCAGAAGAAGCTCAAGCGCCCGGCGAAGCCGTCGACGTCGAGGCCCTTGGCCAGCGCGGTCTTCACGTACTCCTTGCCGTCGGCCAGCGTGAAGGCCAGCTCCAGCGCCTGGTTGGCGCCGGCTTCCTGCATGTGATAACCGCTGATCGAGATCGAGTTGAACTTCGGCATGTTCTGCGCCGTGTACTCGATGATGTCGCCGATGATCCGCATGCTCGGCGCGGGCGGGAAGATGTAGGTGTTGCGGACCATGAACTCCTTGAGGATGTCGTTCTGGATGGTTCCACTGAGCTGATCCTGCGCCACGCCCTGCTCCTCCGCCGCCACCACGTAGCCCGCGAGCACCGGCAGCACCGCGCCGTTCATGGTCATCGACACGCTGACCTTGTCGAGCGGGATCTGGTCGAACAGGATCTTCATGTCCTCGACCGAGTCGATCGCCACGCCGGCCTTGCCCACGTCGCCGGTCACGCGCGGATGGTCGCTGTCGTAGCCGCGGTGGGTGGCGAGGTCGAAGGCCACGCTCACGCCCTGCCCGCCGGCGGCCAGCGCCTTGCGGTAGAAGGCGTTCGACTCCTCGGCGGTCGAGAAGCCGGCGTACTGGCGGATGGTCCACGGGCGCACCGCGTACATCGTGGCCTGCGGGCCGCGCAGGTAGGGCTCGAAGCCCGGCAGCGTGTCGGTGTACTTCAGGTCCTGCAGGTCGGCCGCGGTGTACAGCGGCTTGACGCTGATGCCGTCGGGCGTGATCCAGTTCAGCGCGGCGACGTCGCCGCCGGGGGCCGACTTGGCGGCGGCCTTGGCCCAGGCCTCGAGAGTGGCGGGCTTGAAGGAGGGTTCGGGTTTGCTGCTCATGGAGGCGCCGCTTCGCAGTGTGTCGTGCAGGGGATGTGCTGCTGGAGGAAAGGATTCGCTGGAATCGCTGGGGGTCCGCAGGGATTTGCAGGCCGGCCGCGAGTCTAACCGATCCATAATTATTAATTCAAACGCGATTTTTGAAGTACAGTCCCGCCCATGTCCGCCGTCACCCTCACCCCGCGCGCCCTCTATGAAGAGGTGGCCGAGCTGCTGCGCCAGCGGATCTTCCGCCGCGAGCTCGAACCGGGCAGCTGGATCGACGAGCTCAAGCTCGCCGAGGAGTACGGCATCAGCCGCACGCCGCTGCGCGAGGCCTTGAAAGTGCTGGCCGCCGAAGGCCTAGTGACGATGAAGGTGCGCCGTGGCGCCTATGTGACCGAGGTGTCGGAGCAGGACCTGGCCGACGTCTACCACCTGCTGTCGTTGCTCGAGAGCGATGCCGCCGGCGTGGTGGCCGAGCGCGCCACCGAGGCCCAGCTCGCCGAGCTGCGCGCGCTGCATGCCGAGCTCGAGGCCGCGGCCGCGCCCGAAGACCGCGAGCATTTCTTCGCGGTCAACGAGCGCTTCCACATGCGCCTCTTGGCCATCGCCAACAACAAGTGGCGCGACCAGATGGTGGCCGACCTGCGCAAGGTGATGAAACTCAACCGCCACAACTCGCTGCTCAAGGCCGGGCGGATCGGGGAATCGCTGGCCGAGCACCGCGCGGTGATGGCCGCGATCGAGGCGCGCGACGGCGAGGCCGCCATGGCGCGCATGCGCGAGCACTTCAGCAACGGGCTGGAAGCGGCGGCCTAGCGTTCGCCGCGGGACCGCGCGGCGGCCTGCTTCTCTTCACTCAATCGAGATCGACCGTGCCCGCCTCGGCCGCGATGCGCTGCGCCGTCTCGAGCAGCCGCGGCGCCACGCGCGCGAGCATGGTGTCCTTGGGCAGCAGGTAGGCCGGGCCGCCGCAGCTCACCGCGTAACGCTCGCCGCGCGGACCGCGCAGCGCGAAACCCAGCGCGTGGATGTGCGGATGCCATTCGCCGAACGAGCCGCAGTAGCCCACGCGCGCGTACTCCTCCATGCTCGAGATCAGCCCCGGCTCGATGCGCGGCCAGTTCTCGCCGCTTTCCTGCCGGATCTGCGCCAGCAGCGCCTCCTGCTCGGGCGCCGCGAGCGAGGCCAGGTAGGCCCGCCCGGCGGCCGAGGTGGCGATCGTCATGCGCGAGCCGACCTCGATGCGCGAGCTGATCATCACCGAGCGCGGGCGCAGCGAATCGATGATCAGCATGTCGAGCTCGTCGCGCACGCCCATGTGCACGCTCGCGCCCGAGAAGTCCGACAGCGCCGCGAGATGCGGGCGCGCCACCGTGCGCAGGTCGAAGTGCCGCAGGTAGCGGCTGCTCATGTCGAGCAGCGCCGACCCCAGGCTGAAACGCTCGCTGTCCTGCGACTGCCGCAGGTAGCCCGCCCCGACCAGGGTGGCCGTGAGCCGCGACACCGTCGCCTTGGGAATGCCCGTCGCATCCGCCAGTTCGCGGTTGCCCATCGGGGCCGCCGCCATCCCGATCACCTTCAGCAGGGCCAGTCCCCTGGCGAGCGCGCTCACCTCTTCCCTGCCGCCAGACGCGTCATTCATTTTTAGAAACCTTTGCTTCCCTGATGGATCTTTGTTGCCATTTTTCAGCAAAAACGGGTTGACGCGAGAACTTTGGAGGATCATTATTTCGGAACACTGTTTCAAAATAAAGAGATGACGAGACAAAACCCCCACTTCTCCCCGCCGTCGCCGCGCCGCCGCGAGCTCCTTGGCACCGGCCTCGGCCTCCTGGCCGGCGCCAGCCTCCCGGGTTTCGCGCAGGCCGCCGCGCCCGCAGCCGCCGCCACATTCCCCAAGGGACCGGTGAAGCTCATCGTCCCGTTCGCCCCCGGCGGGCCGACCGACACCGTCGGCCGGCTCATCGCCATGAAGCTGCAGGAAAGCTGGGGCCAGCCGGTCATCGTCGACTACAAGCCCGGCGCCGGCACCGCCATCGGCGCCGACTTCGTCGCCAAGGCCCCGCCCGACGGCCTGACCATCGGCATGGTGAATTCCTCGTTCGCGGTGAACCCTTCGCTGCGCAAGACCCTGCCCTACGACACGCTCAAGGACATCGCGGGCATCACCCAGATCGCCAACCTGCAGCTGGCCATCGTGGCCCGGCCCGACGCGCCCTTCAACACGCTGGCCGAGCTGATCGCCTATGCGAAGAAGAACCCGGGCAAGCTGACCTACGGCACGCCCGGCGCCGGCAGCACCACCCACCTGGGGGCCGAGCTGCTCAAGCGCGAGGCCGGCTTCGACATGCTGCACGCGCCGTTCAAGGGCAGCTCGCCCGCGCACACCGAACTCATGGGCGGTCGCATCGACCTCGTGGTCGACCCTTTCCTCTCGGTGCTGCCCTTCGTGAAGGCCGGCCGCATGAAGCTGATCGCCACCCTCGGCGACAAGCCGGTGCCCGGCTTCAGCTATCCGACCGTCGCGCAGACGCTGCCCGGCTTCCACGTCAACGCGCTGCTCGGCTTCATCGCGCCGCACGGCACGCCGCCGGCCGTCATCGAGAAGATCCAGTCGGACACCCGCCGCGTGCTGCTCGATCCCGAGATGCGCAAGCGCGTGGAGGAACAGGGCATGGAGGTGGTCGCCTCCACGCCCGCGCAGTTCGACGCCTTCGTGCAGTCGGAGATGAAGCGCTGGGCGCGCGTCATCGCCGACGCGGGCATCCAGCCCGAGTGAGCCCCTCTTTCCATCCGGACACCCTTCACATGCCCCTAGCACTCACCCCCCTGCATCCGCATTTCGCCGCCGAAGCGCGCGGCATCGACATCGCCCGGCCGCTCTCGAGCGACGAGGTCAGGCAGATCAACGCCGCGATGAACCGCTATGCCGTGCTGGTCTGGCGCGGCCAGCCGCTCACGGGCCAGCAGCAGCTCGATTTCGCCAAGGCCTTCGGACCGCTCGACCTCGGCCTCAAGAAGGTGTTCAAGCGTCCCGAGCGGCTCGAGGACGAGCGCCTGATCGACATCTCGAACGTCGATGCGCAAGGCAATGTCGCGCGCCGCGATTCGCCGAAGAACCTCTCGAACTTCGCCAACCAGCTCTGGCACAGCGACAGCTCGTTCCAGAACCCGCGCGCCGCCTATTCGATGCTGCATGCGCTGGTGCTGCCGAGCTGGGGCGGCAACACCGAGTTCACCGACCTGCGCGCCGCCTACGACGCCCTGCCCGAACGCGACAAGGCCGAACTCGAAGGCCTGAGCGCCGAGCACTACGCGCTGCACACGCGCATCCTGCTGGGCGACGAGGCCTACACGGACGAGCAGAAGAAGACCATCCCGCCGGCCACCTGGCCGCTGGTGCAGACGCATCCCGGCTCGGGGCGCAAGCTGCTGTTCGTGGGCGTGCATGCGCGCGAGATCGTCGGCTGGCCCGTGGCCGAGGCCCGCATGCGCCTCGCGGACCTGCTCGAGCACGCGACCCAGCGCGAGTTCGTCTACCGCCACGAATGGCAGGTGCACGACCTCGTGATGTGGGACAACCGCAGCACCCTGCACCGCGGCCGGCGCTTCGACATCGCCGAGCGCCGCGAGCTGCGCCGCACCACCATCGAGGACGTGCCCGAGGCCACGCTGATGGCGGCCTGAAAAGAAGCAGGAACGCGGCTCAGGCCGCCTGCGCCACCGGCTCGTGCGCGATCGCCATCACCTCGTGTGGCGACTTGCTCTTCATGCGGTGGTCGCTCCACACCTGGCGCCAGCGGCGCGCGCCCGGCAGCCCGTTGCGCAGGCCCAGCATGTGGCGCGCGATGTTCGACCACGGCGTGCCGTGCTCGGCCGCCTCGCGCACCATGTAGTCGCACATCAGGGTCTCGACCTCCTCGCGCGTGCGCTCCGAGGGCGCCGCGCCGAAGAACTCCGCGTCCCATTCGGCCAGCCACCAGGGGTTGTGGTACGCCTCGCGTCCCACCATCACCCCGTCGAGCAGCCGCAGGTGCTCGTGCACCTGCGCATTGAGCGTGATGCCGCCGTTGATCGAGAACTTCAGCGCCGGGAAGTCGTGCTTGAGCCGGTGCACCAGCGCGTAGCGCAGCGGCGGAATCTCGCGGTTCTGCTTCGGGCTCAGGCCCTTGAGCCAGGCATTGCGCGCATGCACGATGAAGGTATTGCAACCGGCCTCGCTGACCTGGCCCACGAAGTCGCGCACGAACTCGTAGCTCTCGATCTTGTCGATGCCGATGCGGTGCTTCACCGTCACCGGCACGCTGCTCGCGTCGACCATCGCCTTCACGCAGTCGGCCACCAGCTGCGGCTCGTTCATCAGGCAGGCACCGAAGGCGCCGCGCTGCACGCGCTCGCTCGGGCAGCCGCAGTTGAGGTTGATCTCGTCGTAGCCCCATTGCTCGCCGAGCTTCGCGCAATGCGCCAGATCGGCCGGCTCGCTGCCGCCGAGCTGCAGCGCCAGCGGATGCTCCTCGGCGTTGAAGCGCAGGTGCCGCGGCACATCGCCATGCACCAGCGCGCCGGTCGTCACCATCTCCGTGTAGAGCAGCGCGTGGCGGCTCAGCAGGCGGTGCAGATACCTGCAATGGCGGTCGGTCCAGTCCATCATGGGCGCGACAGACAGGCGCATGGCGTCGAGTGCCTGGCCCGCTTCAGGGCCTCGCACTGGATCGGGCCCGGGCCCGGCGTTTTCTGGGTTCTCGTTCGGTGTCATTCGATGTCTTTGGGCGCCGCCGCTTCTCTCGGTTGCGAACGCGCAGGCGCGAGCGTAGCGCACCCGGCCATTTCGATCCCTGCCGACAGCGCTTGACCTCAAGCTTGGTTGAGGTTTTACAGTCCGCCGCGCTCACCCGAATACCCGCGTGGGCTTCCCCGATGAACCCATGGCGGCAACCAATGTCCCGCCGAAATCAGGAGCTGTGTTGATGAGGTCGTGGATCGATGCCGTGTTGGAGAGTCAATTGCTGTGGCTGGCCGCCCGGATACTTCTCGCCGTGGTCTTTGCCGCGTCGGGTCTTGCCAAGGCGCTGAACTTCGCGGGCGGGGTGGGCGAGATGCGCGCGGCGGGCCTCGAGCCGGCCTGGGCCTTCAACGTCGCCACCATCTTCGTGCTGCTGGCCGGCTCGCTGCTGCTGCTGGTCGACCGCGCCGTGTGGCTGGGCGCCGGAGCGCTCTCGGTGTTCCTGCTGCTTACGATCGCGATCGTGCATCGCTTCTGGTCGCTGCCCGAGCCGCGCGCCACGCTGTCGATGTACTTCGCGCTCGAGCACGTCTCCATCATGGGCGGGCTGCTCGCGGCGGCGATCGCGAGCCACCTGCGGCGGCAGCTCGGCGGCTGAGAACCACATCGCCCATATCGCCTATAAGACGCCGATCCGACTCCGAGCCTTTCCGCCATGCCAGAGAACCATCCCGCCGAGCCCGCCAAGGTCCTGACCGTCGGCGAGGTCGCCCGGCGCAGCGGCGTCGCCGTCTCGACGGTGCACTTCTACGAATCGAAGGGGCTGATCAAGGGCTGGCGCAGCGAGGGCAACCAGCGCCGCTATCCGCGCGAGGTGCTGCGCCACATCGCGGTGATCCGCGTGGCGCAGCGCACGGGCATTCCGCTCGAGACCATCCGCGACTCGCTGTCGCGGCTGCCCGAGGGGCGCATCCTCAACGCCGCGCAGTGGAAGGCCCTGTCCGCCCACTGGCGCGACGAGCTCGACGCGCGCATCCGCGTGCTGACCCGGCTGCGCGACGACCTGGGCGAATGCATCGGCTGCGGCTGCTTGTCGATGACCGACTGCCCGCTGCGCAATCCCGGCGACCGGCTGGGCGCCGAGGGGCCGGGGGCTGTGCTGCTCGACGATCCGCCTTGAGCCCGCGCCACGCTCGGACATGGCGCGCGCACTAGACTCCGTGCGCGCATGACCCTGCTCGACACCCCCGCCCTCCGCCGGCTCGCCGAAGCCGCCACGCCCACGCGCCCCACCTGCGCCTGCCGCCTGCAGGACGCCATGGCCTGGGAAAGCATCACCGAGGAACGCTGGCCCAAGGCGTTGATGGAGCAGGTCGGCACGCTGCGCGACCCCGAGGCCTACGAACCCACCTTCGAGGAGTTCCACCCCGCCGGCACGCGCTACGACTCGCCCGAGGCGCCGATCTCGGTCGCGCACTTCCCATACAACCGCTGCGACGTCTACCGCTGCAGCGCCTGCGCGCGGCTGGTGCTGCGCTACACCGAGTTCGGCGGCTACTACATCGACCATCGCGTGCGGGTGGTCGATGCCGCGCTGATCGCCGACTGATCAGCCCTCGCCCACGTATCGCTTCCAACCCGCAAAAACCGTTCACGCTGAGCTTGTCGAAGCGCCGCGCGAGGCGTCGATCCTCGGACAAGCTCGGCTCGTGAGGCTCTTTCGCGGCGGGATCCGGTGGACCCACGCGGCACAATGGTCCGCGTGCCGCTGCTTCCCCACCGCCTGCTCGCCGGCCTCGCGCTGGCCTCCCTCTTCGCCACCGCCCACGCGGCCGAGCCGCTGCTGCTCGTCACCGCGCCCGCCGCACTGCAGGCGGCCGAGAAGTCTGGCGCCGGCTTCGCCCACTGGCTGGCCGAAGCACCGGCCGCCGACGGCATCGCGAGCAACGAGGTGCTGATGCGCTCGAATGCCTGGCGCTCCATCGCCGCCCCGATCGGCGCCAGCCTCGCGGCCATCCAGCGCCGCGACAAGCAGGCCGGCGTCGGCATCGCCAAGTACCCGCACCGCCTGTTCGACGCGCGCTGGCTCGCGAGCCCCGATGCCTTCTTCGAACTCGTCGGCGTGGCCAACCGCATGGACCGCCGCCCGTTCCAGGACGGCGCCTGCGGCGAGACCCGGCTCGTGTACCGCCTCGCCTACCGCACGAGCGCGATGCAGTCGCGGCTGCCGATGACCGTCAACGTCGAACTGCGCGGCGACGCGCCCGATGCCGACGGCGGCTGCGCCTCGGCCGCGAAGCGCTGGCAGCCGCCGCAGGCCGCGATGGCCGACGAGGCGCTGGGCCGCTGGCTGGTGTCGGCCGACGGCCCGCTCGCGCCGCAGCGGCTCGCGCCCGCGCGCATCTCGCAACTCACGGTGAACCTGCAGAGCGTGCGCTGGCCCTCGGCCGTGCGGCCCGATCTCGGCGGCCATGCCGAATACATGCTGCGGGCCTTCCGCTGGAATGCCGGCGCGAAGCGCTACGACGTCGGCCCGCTCGAGAACACGCCCGATGTCGCGAAGCTCAAGGCCAGCGCGCCGCTGCGCCAGGAACTCCAGCAATGGCTTCGCCAGCCCGAGAACCTGCGCGCGCTCGACGAAGCCACGCTCAGGATCCCCGAACGCTTTCTCGCCACCGAGGCCATCTCGGTCGCGCCGCGCGGCCTCGAGCGCCTCGCCAACCGTCCGTTCGAGCAGCTCTTCCCCGAAAGCGAATGGCAGGCCGTGCCCGGCAGCCGCACGCTGCAGTCGCCGCGGGCCCTGCTGCGCCGGCTCGACGACCTCAGTTGCATGGGCTGCCACCAGAGCCGCGCGGTCGCGGGCTTCCATCTGCTGGGCGTGGACCGCCGCGGCGCCTCGCGCAGCTTCACGCCCGGCAATGCGCTCGCGGTGCCGCACTCGCCGCATCTGCAGGACGAACTCGCGCGCCGTGCACGCTACCTGCAGGCAGCGCTGACCACGCCGAAGCCCGATCCCTTCCGGCCGCTCGCGGAGCCGCTCGATGCGAACACACGACCGGAACCGGCGATCGTCGGCGCGCGCTGCGAGCCCACGCGCATCACGGCCTCGGCCAACCCCTGGCTCGACCGCGCCGAGAAGCTGCCGCGCACCGCCTGCGACGGCGCCGCCTCGGTCTGCGAGAAGACCTCGGTCGGCTTCCCCGGCGGCATGTGCTCGGGCCCCTGCGATCCCAAGGACCCGAACGGCACCTGCGGCGGCATCGCGATCCTCAGCGATTTCAACCAGTGCCTGGCGGCGAAGCGCCCGTTCGGCGAATGCCTCGCGAAGCACACGCGCCCCGGCAACCTGCGCAGCTGCTCGGCCACCGCGCCCTGCCGCGACGACTACATCTGCGCGCAGGCTGAAGGCCAGCCCGAGGGGCGCGGGGCGTGCATCCCGCCGTACTTCCTGTTCCAGATGCGCGTGGACGGTCATTCCTGATTTGCTCCCTCCCCCGCTGGGGGAGGGCCGGGGTGGGGGCAGCGGGCGCATCCATCGCCCCGCGCACATCGACCGCCCGGTGCCCCCATCCCGACCTTCCCCCAAAGGGGGAAGGAGTTGGGGAAGGGGTCACCCCTCGTTCGCCGCCGGCCGCATCTTCCACGCCGACAGCGCCGCCACCGCCCCGAGCACCGCCACGTACGCCCCCACCGGCACGATGCTGCCGTACTTCGCCACCAGCGTCGCCGCGATGATCGGCGCCAGTCCGCCGCCGAGCGCGGCCGCCATCTGGATGCCGATGGAGATGCCCGAGTAGCGCAGCTCGGCCGGGAACTGCGCCGCATACAGGTTCGACTGCGGCGCGAACATCAGCGGGTAGTTGAGCGCGAGCGCCACCACCATCGCCGCCGTGTAGGCCGTGAGCGAGCCGCTGCCGATGGCCTGGAACAGCGGCAGCGCCATCAGCGCCAGCAGCACGCCGCCGAACACATAGAGCCGCCGCGCGCCGACGCGGTCGGCCAGCCAGCCGAACAGCGGAATGGTCAGCACCATCAGCGACGAACCTAGCACCAGCGCATGCAGCGCATCGCCGCGCGAGAAGCCCAGCCGCGTGACCGCATAGGAGATCGAGAACACCAGGATCGTGTAGATCAGCGTGACCTCGGCCAGCTTGCCGCCGATGGTCAAGAGCAGCGGCCGCCAGTGCGCCAGCACCACTTCGCGCGCCGGCAGCGCGGCGGTCTTGCGGTGCGCCTTCACGGCCTCGAACTCGGGCGACTCGTCGATGCGCGTGCGGATGAAGATGCCCACCGCGATCAAGAGCGCGCTGGCCAGGAACGGCAGCCGCCAGCCCCAGTGCAGGAAGGCGTCCTCGGGCAGCTGCGTGACCAGCGCGAAAGCGCCCGACGACAGCAGCACGCCGATCGGCGCGCCCATCTGCGGCATGCTGCCCACCAGCGAGCGCCAGCGCGGCGGCGCATGCTCCACCGCCATCAGCATCGCGCCGCCGAGCTCGCCGCCGAAGGACAATCCCTGGCCGATGCGCAGCAGCACCAGCAGCACCGCGGCCCAGAGCCCGATCGACTCGTAGGTCGGCAGCACGCCGATCAGCACGGTGCAGATGCCCATCATCAGCAGGCTCAAGGTGAGCATGGCCTTGCGGCCCAGCCGGTCGCCGTAGTGGCCGAACACGATGCCGCCGATCGGCCGCGCGAGCATGCCGCTCGCGAAGGTGCCGAAGGCCGCAAGCGTGCCGGTCACCGGATCGAAATTCGGGAAGAACAGCTTGTTGAAGACCAGCGCGGCCGCCGTGCCGTAGGCCAGGAAGTCGAAGCCCTCGATGGCGGTGCCGGCCATGGTGGCGGCGCCGACCTTCCAGACGCTCTGCGGCTTGGCGGCCGCGGGCGCGGCGGCGCCCACCGGGGTGGCGATGGTGTTCATGCGGGGTGCTCCTCGTTGTGGTTCGGAATCGAAGCCGGATGACGCCGGTGCCAGTCGGTCGCGCCCTGGTAGGCGCGGCCGGCGCGCAGCATCGTGGCTTCCTGCAGATGCGCCGCCACGAGCTGGAAGCCGATCGGATGGCCCTCGGGCGTGAAGCCGCAGGGCAAGGTCAGCGTCGGATGGCCGCTCATGTCGTAGGGCGCAGTGAAGCGCAGCAGCTTGAGCAGGTCGCCCTCGTCGGTGCCCAGCGTGGCCATGCGCGCATTGCTGAAGCCCGCGTCGCAGGTCACGGGGATCGCGAGCAGGTCGATGTCGCCGAACAGCTTGACCAGCGCGCCGCGGAAGTTCAGCCGCTGCATCAGCAGCTTCTGCAGCGCGATGCCCGACTGCGCGCGGCCCACCTCGATGAAGCCCGAGAGCACCGGGCCGTAGCGCTCCTTCTGCGCCGGGTACGTGGCCTCGTGCGCGGCCGCCATCTCCACCGCCGAGAAGCGCAGCCAGCCCGCGATCACCTCCGACGGATCGGGCAGCCGCACCTCGCGCAAGGTGACGCCCAGCCCGGTGAGCGTGGCCAGCGCCGCCTGCATCGCGGCGCGCGTGGGTGCATCGACGTCGCGCGCGATGTGCTCGGCATCGATGCCGATGCGCAGCCCCGCCACGCCCTGGGCCGACAGTGCCAGGTAGTCGGGCACGGCATCGGGCAGCGCCGTGGGATCGTCCTCGTCGGCACCGGCCAGCGCGGCGAGGATCGCCGCCGCATCGGCCGCGCTGCGCGTCATCGGCCCCACGTGGTCGAGCGAGGCCGAGTTCTCGAACACGCCGAAGCGCGACACGCGGCCCCAGCTCGGCTTCAGCCCCGTGAGGTTGTTGGCCGCGCAGGGAAAGCGGATCGATCCGCCCGTGTCGGTGCCCAGCGAGCCGAAGCACAGGCCCGCGGCCGTGCCCACGCCAGAGCCGCTCGAGGAGGCGCCGGGCCACTGGTCCGCGTTCCATGGATTGACCGGCGCGACGATGCTGCGGTGGTGCTCGGCGAAGGCGCCTTCGGTGTGCTGCAGCTTGCCGAGGATCACGGCGCCGGCCTCGCGCAGCCTGCGCACCACGGTCGAGTCGCGCTCGGGCCTGAAGTCGGCATGGACCTCGGTGCCGTTGGCGCAGACCACGCCGGCCGCATGGCAGTTGTCCTTGACCGCCACCGGCACGCCATGCAGCGGGCCGCGCCAGCCGCCGCGCGCGATCTCCTCTTCGGCACGGCGTGCCTCGGCTCGCGCGCTCTCGGGCATGGTGCGCGCATAGGCATGCAGCGCGGGGTCGACAGCCTCGATGCGCGCCAGCATGCGCTCGGTCAGTTCCACCGGCGACAGCGCGCGCTCGCGCAGCCGCTGCGCCACCTCGGTCAGTTCCAGGAAATGCAGGTCCTCGCCCATCTCAGATCTCCTTGGTGTCGAGCTGCCGCGCGAACATCGCGAAGCTGGCTTTCACGATGCTCGGCTGCAGCAGGAAGTCGTGCGATTCGCGTGCCAGTGCCGGGTCGACCAGCTTGAGCCGCCCGTAGGCGCTCTGCGCGATCAGCTGGTTGCGCGCGGCGCGCTCGATCAGCACCGAGAGGTAGAGCGACTCCTCCACGCTCGAGGTGGCGGCCAGGAAGCCATGGTTGGCCAGCAGCACGCAGCGCTTGCCGCCGAGGGCGGCCGAGATGATCTCGCCCTCCACATCGGCGATCGGCAGGCCCGGCCATTCGGCGAGGAAGGCGCAGTCGTCGAAGAAGGGCGTGGCATCCATGTGCGCGACCTGCAGCGGCTCGCCGGTCATCGACAGCGCCGACACATAGGGCGGGTGGGTGTGGATCACGCAGTTCACGTCGGGCCGGCGCCGGTACACCCAGAGGTGGAAGCGCACGGCCGGGTTGGGCACGCCGCGGCCCTCGAGCACGCGCAGCGAATCGTCGATGCGCATCACCGAGCCCGCGCGGATCTCGCCGAACGCATGCGCCAGCGGCGTGGTGAGGAAGCTGCCGTCGGCCTGGCGCACCGTGATCTGGCCTGCCAGGGTTTCGGAATGGCCCTCCTTCGCGAGGATGCGGCAGCTCAGCGCGAGCTTCTCGGCATCGCTCCAGTGGCCGACGGTGAGGCCGTCGAGCTTCAGGGGCGCGTCGGCGGAGGGGGCGTCTGTGACGGTAGGGTTCACGCGGTTTTCCTTCATCGGTGGTCGATGGCCGCCAATGTAGGAAGCGATGCCGCGCCGGGCCTTGCGCCTGCGCGCACGCGCATTGATCCAGCGCGCCAACGCAACAGGCCCCCGACCCCGCCCGCTAGTGGAAAGTCTCGATGTGCGGCCGCGGCGCGCCCTCCAGACTGCGGGCGCGGACCGCCCTTGGCACGAACCATGCACGCGGCCCGGCTTCCATCCCACCATGCACCACGACCCGACCCCGCACCTGAGCTTCGCGCCGCACCTGCGCCCCTTCTACCCGGGCGACCTGCGCGGCTACTCGACCACGCTCGACGCGCTGGTCTACCCCGGCGAACTCAGCGTGCAGCACAGCCATCCGCGCATGAACCTCGAGGCCTGCCGGCTCGTGGGCGGCGGCATCGCGGTCAGCTTCGATTCCACGCCGATGCAGGTGCGCCATGCGGCGGGCCAGTCCGGCCACGACGGCGCGGGCGAGGTGCTCGCGATGATCGCGGTCGACGGCCAGGGCACGATCGAGCAGGCCGGCCGCCGGCTGCCCTTCCGCAAGGGCGACATCGTGTTCCGCACCACGCGGCTGCCCTCGACCTGCGCGCTCGACGAATCGGGCCGGCTGGTGCAGCTGCGGCTGCCGGCCGGGCGCTTCTTCGGCATCTATGCCGACCTGCGCGACAACTTCGAGCCCTCGCTGGCGCAGGCTGGCTCGATGCTGGCCGAGTCGGCGCGCCAGCAGCTCGACCGCCTGTTCGCGGTGCAGGCGCAGCCGCATCCGGCGCTGGCCTATTTCTCGGAGCAGTCCTTCGTCTCGCTGCTCGCGGCCATCTACTGCGAAGCAGTGGCCGGCGCGCCGCGGGCCGGCGATGCAGGCGCGGCCAGGCGCCACGAGCGCGACCGCTGGCAGCGGCTCGCGGCCTTTGTCGAGGCCAACCTCTGCGATCCCGAGCTCTCGGTCGAGGCGATCGCGCGCGAGCTGTGCATCTCCAAGCGGCTGGTGCACCGCCTGTTCGCCACGCAGCAGACGCAGTACGGCGCCTACCTGCGCGAGCGCCGCCTCGAGCGCGCGGCCGAGGAGCTGGCCAACGAGCGGCTCGCGCAGCTGAGCGTGACCGAGATCGCGTTCCGCAACGGCTTCAACGACCCCAGCCATTTCAGCCGCGCCTTCCGCGACCGCTTCGGCACCACGCCGGGCGGCTACCGCGCGGCCCGATCGCTGGCTTGATCAGGCCAGGAAGCCGCCGTCCACCGTCAGCGCCGCGCCGGTGACGAAGCTGGCGTCGGGTCCCGCGAGGTAGGCCACCATGCCCGCGATCTCGCTGTCGTGTCCCATGCGGCCCAACGCCATCAGCGGCTCCAGCCGCTCGCCGTAGGCCGACTTCGGCGCCATGTCGGTGTCGGTCGGCCCGGGCTGCACCACGTTCACCGTGATGCCCCGGGGCCCGAGGTCGCGCGCGAGGCCGCGCGCCATCGAGGCCACCGCGCCCTTGGTCATCGCATAGACCGACGAACCCGCGAAGCCCGCGCGCTCGGCCACCACGCTGCCGGTGATGACGATGCGCCCACCGCGCTCCATGTGCTTCGCCGCCGCCTGCACCGCCACGAAGGCCGCGCGCACGTTGACCGCGAACATCCGGTCGAAGTCGGCGAGCGCGTAGTCCTCGACCATGCCGCCCACCAAAATGCCGGCGTTGTTCACCAGCAGGTGCAGCCCGCCGAAGGCCTCGGCCGCCGCATCGACCGCCTGCCGAACGGCCTGGGCATCGGCGCTGTCGGCGCGCAGCGCGAGCGCGCGGCCGCCCTGCCCTTCGATCTCGGCCACGAGCGCGCGCGCCGCCGTGTCCGACGATGCATAGGTGAAGGCCACGGCCGCGCCGTCGTTCGCGAGCCGCCGCACGATGGCCGCGCCGATGCCGCGCGAGCCGCCGGTCACGAGGGCAGTCTTGCCGGAGAGGGATTTCGTCATATCGACTTCCTTTTTTAACGGATCGATCGATCCAGAATAGAACAAAAAAAAGCGCACCCGAAACCGGGCGCGCACACACACGCATTCAACGCAGGCCGCGCATCGCCATGCGCGCGATGTCGCGCAGGTCCTCGACCGAAGCGCCGCCACGCCCCGAGATCTTGAGCCCCGACAGCGTGGCCATCAGGAACTGCGCGACCGCGCGCGGCGCGAGCGCGGCATCGATCTCGCCCGCGGCCTGGGCCTCGCCGATGCGGCCCTCGATGGCCGACTGCAGCATGCGGCCCGCGGTGTCGGTCAACAGGCTCACCTCGGCATCGCCGCGGCCGAACTCGCAGACCGCGCCGATGCCCATGCAGCCCGGCTGGCCCTGCGCGCCGAAATGGGTCGCCATGCCGTCGAGCATGGCCGCCAGCCCCGCGCGCGGCGAGGCGCCGCCATGCAGCGCGCGGATGTGCTGCGACACATGGCCCACGGCGTACTGCTGCAGCGCCTCGAGATAGAGCCGGCGCTTGTCGCCGAAGGTGTCGTACATGCTCTGGCGGCTGATGCCCATGGCGGCGAGCAGCATCTCGGTCGAGGTGCCGTCGTAGCCATGGTCGCAGAACACGGCGATCGCGCCTTGCAGGGCGGCGTTGCGGTCGAAGGCTTTAGGTCGGGCCATGGCGGGCGAGTCTAGCGATTCCGGATTGCCCTGTCCAGAACAGGTGATTCCGGAATCGCCTTCGCCCTTCCCCCTCAGGCCGGCACCGCCTCGCGCGCCACCGTGCCCGCCTCGGCGCGCGGCGCCACGAGCCGTGAGCGCAGCGCATCGCGCCTCACCTGCGCGGCGGCGATGCTCGCCTCCTTCACATGGCCATAGCCGCGGATCTGCTCGGGCAGCTTCGCGAGCGCCAGCGCCGTGTCGGCGTCGACCTCGTCCCAGCGCGCGAGGATGTCCTCGATGCCCGCGCGGTACTCCTCGATCAGGCGGCGCTCCGTGCGGCGTTCCTCGGTGCGGCCGAAGGGATCGAAGGCCGTGCCGCGCAGCCGGCGCAGCGCGGCCAGCACGCGGAAGCCCTGCAGCATCCACGGCCCGAAGGCGCGCTTGACCGGCCGGCCCTGCGCATCGCGCTGGCCGAGGATCGGCGGCGCGAGGTGGAAGCGCAGCTTCGGCGTGCCCTCGAATTCCTGCTGCAGCTTCTTCATGAAGGCGCCGTCGGTGTACAGGCGCGCGACCTCGTACTCGTCCTTGTAGGCCATCAGCTTGAACAGGTTGGACGCCACGGCACGTGTGAAGCGGTCGCCGCGGCCGCGGGCCTGCTCCACGCCGCGCACCCGCGCCACGAAGTCCGAGAAGCGCCGCGCATAGGCCGCGTCCTGGTAGGCCGTGAGGAAGGCAGTGCGGTCCACGAGCAAGGCATCGAGCCCCTGCGGCAGTTGCAGCGCCACCGGCTGCGCGGGCGAGGCCTCGCGCGCCACGGCCGCGAGGTCGAGCGCGGCGCGCCGGCCCCAGTGGAAGGCCTGCTGGTTGGCCTTCACGGCCACGCCGTTGATCTCGATCGCGCGCAGCAGCGCGGCCGAACTCAGCGGCACGCAGCCCTTCTGGAACGCGAAGCCCAACAGGAACAGGTTGGCCGCGATGGCGTCGCCCATGAGCCGGGTCGCGAGGCCCGTGGCGTCGATGAAGTCGGCCTTGCCGGCCACCGACTCCTCGATCAGCGCGCGCACCTGGCCGGCAGGGAAGGTCCAGTCGGGGTCCTGCGCGAAATGGCCGGTCGGCTGCTCGAAGGTGTTCACCAGCGCATAGCTGCGGCCCGGGCGCATCTTGGCGATGGCGTCGGGCGCGCCCGCGGTCAGCATGTCGCAACCCAGCACCAGGTCGGCCTCGCCGGTAGGAATGCGCTGCGCCTTGAGCTGCGCCGCGTCGCGCGCCAGCCGCACGTGCGAGGTCACCGAGCCGTTCTTCTGCGACATGCCCGTCATGTCGAGCACGCTCGCGGCCTGGCCCTCGAGGTGCGCGGCCATGCCGATCAGCGCGCCGATGGTGATGACGCCGGTGCCGCCGATGCCGGTGATGAGGATGTTGTGCATGCCCTCGATCGCATGCACGGGCGGCTCGGGCAGCGCCGCGTCGGCCTCGGCGCCGCGCGCGGCCACCGGCTCGATGCGCCGCGGCTTCACGCCTTCCACGCTCACGAAGCTCGGGCAGAAGCCCTTGACGCACGAGTAGTCGGCATTGCACGCGCTCTGGTCCACGCGGCGCTTCAGGCCATGGGGCGTGGGCTGCGGCAGCAGCGAGGTGCAGTTCGACTGCTCGCCGCAGTCGCCGCAGCCCTCGCACACGGCTTCGTTGATGAACACGCGGTGCGAGGCCTGCGGGAACTCGCCCTTCTTGCGGCGCCGGCGCTTCTCGGCCGCGCAGACCTGGTCGTAGATCAGCACCGACACGCCCTCGTAGTCGCGCAGCGTGCGCTGCACCGCGTCCATCTCGTCGCGGTGGTGGATGGTGAGGACGAAGCCGCCGCCATCGGACGGCAGCGGCGAGCGGTCGCGCCAGCGCGTCGGGTCTTCGGCCACCAGCGCGATGCGGCGCACGCCCTCGGCCGCCACCTGGTGCGCGATGCGCGGCACGCTCACGGGCCCGTCGACGGGCTGGCCGCCGGTCATCGCCACCGCGTCGTTGTAGAGGATCTTGTAGGTGATGTTCACGCCCGCGGCCACGGCGGCGCGGATCGCCATCGAGCCCGAGTGGTAGTAGGTGCCGTCGCCGAGGTTGGCGAACACGTGGTTGCGCTTCGAGAACCAGGCCTGGCCGAGCCAGGGCGCGCCCTCGCCGCCCATGTGGGTCGTCGTGCGGTTGTGCTCGGGATAGATCGCGGTCGCCATCACGTGGCAGCCGATGCCGGCCAGCGCCAGGCTGCCCTCGGGCACCTTGGTCGAGGTGTTGTGCGGGCAGCCCGAGCAGTACCAGGCCGGCCGCGCCGGCGTGGCCACGGCCTTGCCGAGCACCACGTCCTTGGCGTCGAGGATGGCCAGCCGCGTGCGGATCATGTCGCTGGTGTGGAAGCGCGCCACCCGCGCGGCGATCACGCGCGCGATCTGCGCCACCGAGAAGTCGGCCGTGGCCGGCAGCAGCCATTGGCCGCGCGGATGGGCACCCCATTCGCCGCGCTCGTCGAACTTGCCGATCACGCGCGGGCGCACGTCCTCGCGCCAGTTGTAGAGATGCTCCTTGAGCTGGTACTCGACGATCTGCCGCTTCTCCTCGATCACCAGGATCTCGTCGAGCCCGTCGGCGAACTCGCGGATCGAGTCGGGCTCCAGCGGCCAGGGCATCGCCACCTTGAACACGCGGATGCCGATGCGCGCCGCCTCGGCCGCGTCGATGCCCAGTTCCTCGAGCGCCTCGAGCGCATCGCGGTACGACTTGCCCGAGGCCACGATGCCCAGCCGCGCCGAGGGCGCGTCGATGGTCACGCGGTTGAGCCGGTTGGCGCGCGCATAGGCGATGGCCGCGTAGATCTTCGCGTCCTGCATCAGCGCCTCCTGCTTGCGCGCCTGCACGCCCAGCGTGTCGGTCGACAGCCGCGCATGCATGCCGCCCGCGGGCGGCACGAAGTCCTCGGGCAGCAGGGTGCGCACGTTCTGCGCGTCGGCCGGGATCGAGCCCGACGACTCCACCGTGTCGGCCAGCGCCTTGAAGCCCACGGGCAGCCCGGCGAAGCGCGACATCGCGAAGCCGTGCAGGCCCAGCTCGATGTACTCCTCCACGCTCTGCGGATAGAGCATCGGGATCATCGAGGCCGCGAACAGGTGGTCGCTCTGGTTGGGCAGGGTCGAGGAATAGGCGCCGTGGTCGTCGCCCGCCACCAGCAGCACGCCGCCATGGGGCGAGGTGCCCGCGTGGCTCATGTGCTTGAAGACGTCGCCGCAGCGGTCCACGCCGGGCGCCTTGCCGTACCACATGGCGAACACGCCATCGACCGCGCTCTCGCCGGTCAGGTGCACCTGCTGCGTGCCCCAGACGGCGGTGGCCGCCAGTTCCTCGTTCACGCCGGGCAGGAACTTGACGTGGTTGGCATCGAGGTGCGGCTGCGCCTTCCACAGCGCCTCGTCGAGCCCGCCGAGCGGCGAGCCGCGGTAGCCGGAGACGAAGCCGGCGGTGTTGAGGCCGCTGGCCTGGTCGCGCCATCGCTGCACGAGCATGAGGCGTACCAGTGCCTGGATGCCGCTCAGGTAGACGCGGCCGGACGTGGATGTGTACTTGTCGTCCAGCGAGACGCTGGCGAGATCGTGGGACATGAGAGAAGGCTCCGGTAAGAGTCGCGAGAGATGCCCGTTCGGCCACCGGTAAGCGGCCTGCGGGCGGAACACGCGCCGCGGGTAAGCGGCGCGCGTTGGGGAAGATAGCGCAATGGAGGAACGAGGTCAGTGCCTCATCGCCCCACCCGTTCGGGCTGAGCTTGTCGAAGCCTTGTGCGGCGCTTCGATCCTTCGACAGGCTCAGGACGGGCCGAGCTCAGCGTGAACGGTCCTTGCTTGTTGGGCACAACTCGATATCAGGCCTCCTTGTACCAACGGTCCTTGGCCAGCATCACCTCGTTGTGCGCCGCGCCGGCCGGCATCATCGGAAAGCAGTTCTCCTGCGCCGCCACCTGCACGTCGAGGAAGAACGGCCCCTCGCTCGCCAGACATTCGGCCAGCGCCGCGGGCAGCTCGGCCGGATCGCTCACGCGCCGCGCGCCCCAGCCGAAGGCCCTGGCCAGCGCCACGAAATCGGGCAGCGCCTCGTTCCAGCTGTGGCTCAGGCGGTTGCCGTGGTTGAGCTCCTGCCACTGGCGCACCATGCCCATGTAGCCGTTGTTGCACAGCACCAGCTTGACCGCCGCGCGGTGCTGCACCGCGGTCGAGAGCTCCTGGATGTTCATCAGCACCGAGGCGTCGCCGCTCACGCACACGGCCAGCGCCTCGGGATGCGCCACCTGCGCGCCGATCGCGGCCGGCAGGCCGTAGCCCATGGTGCCGGCGCCGCCCGAGGTGAGCCAGCGGCGCGGCCGATCGAAGCGCAGGTACTGCGCGGCCCACATCTGGTGCTGGCCCACGTCGGTCGAGACGATGGTGTCGCGCCCCGTGTCGCCGATCGCCTGCTGCAGCGAGGCCATGAGCCGTTGCGGCAGGATCGCGTCGGCGCGCGGCGCGAAGCCCAGGCAGTCCTCGGCGCGCCAGCCTTCGATGCGCTGCCACCAGGGCGCGAGCCGCGCGGCCTCGAAGCGCTCGGGCAGCAGCGCGAGCAGCGCCTCGAGCACGGCCGCGCAGTCGCCCACCATCGGCACGTCGACCTGCACCACCTTGTTGATGCTGCTCGGGTCGATGTCGATGTGGATCTTGCGCGCATGCGGGCAGAAGCGGTCGAGCTTGCCGGTCACGCGGTCGTCGAAGCGCGCGCCCACGCAGACCACGAGGTCGGCCTCGTGCATCGCGAGGTTGGCCTCGAGCGTGCCGTGCATGCCGAGCATGCCGAGGAAGGCCGGGTCGGAGGCCGGGAACGCGCCCAGCCCCATCAGCGTGAGCGTGCACGGCGCATGCAGCCTGCGCACCAGCTGCGTGAAGGCCTCGCAGGCCGCGGGCCCGGCGTTGATGAGGCCGCCGCCGCCATAGAGCACCGGCCGGCGCGCGGTCGAGATCAGATCGGCCGCGCGCTGCATGCAGGCGCGCGGCGGCACCGGAGCGCGGTGCGTGCGCAGCGGCCGCGGCGCGGGAACCGGCGCGCCCTGCCCCGGCAGCGCGAGCTGCACGTCCTTCGGCACGTCGAGCAGCACCGGGCCCGGCCGGCCCGCGGCCGCGATCTCGAGCGCGCGCCGCACCATCGTCGGCACCTCGTCGGGCATCCGCACCTGGTGGTTCCACTTGGTCACCGGGCGCGACATGCCGAGCGCATCGCTTTCCTGGAAGGCCTGCGTGCCGATCACCGCGGTCGACACCTGGCCGCTGATGCACAGCAGCGGCACCGAATCGCTGATCGCGTCGAGCAGGCCCGAGATGGTGTTGCCCACGCCCGGCCCCGAGGTGACCAGCACCACGCCCACGCGGCCGGTGGTGCGCGCATAGCCCTCGGCCGCGTGCACGGCCGCCTGCTCGTGGCGCACCAGCACATGGCGCAGCCGCGGCTCGCCGTGCAGCGCGTCGTACAGCGGCAGCGCGGCGCCGCCCGGGTAGCCGAAGAGGGTGTCGACGCCGCAGGCCACCAGCGTGTCGAGCAGCGCCTCGGCGCCGTTGCGCACGCGCGGCGCGGTGTCGATGGCGAGCGCGGCATCGAGGGGCAGGTCGGTGGCCGCGTCGATGTCCGAAAGATTTTCGGAATCCAGCGTCAGGGCGAGGTCGTTGGGGAGGTCGAGCAGTCTCATGCCGTCAATTCTTCCGTGTTTGAGGCAGAATTTGCTTCTGATTTTTGGATATTCAGGCCTCAAACATGAAAATCAATCGCAAATCTTCGCAAGATGACGAAGGACTTTTCGACAAGATCGACATGGCGATCCTCCGGGTTCTGCTGCTCGATTCGCGCAAGACCCTGCAGGACATCAGCGCCGAGGTCGGCCTCTCGCCCACCAGCTGCTGGACGCGCATCAAGAAGCTCGAGGCCCAGGGCGTGATCAAGCGCTACACGGTCGACATCGATCCGGCCAAGCTCGGCTACCAGGACTCGGTGATCGTGCAGGTCACGCTCGAGAGCCACACCGACGAGACGCTCTACGACTTCGGCCGTACCCTGGCCACCATCCCCGAGATCCAGGAGGCCTACCTGGTCTCGGGCGACTACGACTACTACATCCGCATCGCGGTGCGCGACACGCGCGACTACGAGCGCCTGCTGCGCGAGAAGCTCTACAAGATCCCCGGCATCCGGCACAGCAAGTCGCACTTCGTGCTGCGGGTGCTGAAGGAAGCGAGCATGCCGATCCTGTGAGGCCGAGGAAAAGTCGTTCGGGCCGAGCCTGTGAGGCCGAGGAAAAGCCGTTCGGGCCGAGCCTGTCGAAGCCTTGCGCGAGGCTTCGACAGGCTCAGCCCCAAAGGGGTGGGGTTGGGGACGAGGTTGGGGTTGGGGCTACTGCTGCTGCACCGTGATCGCCTTCGCCGTCAGCGAGGCATCGAAGTTCAGCATCGCCGGGTACTGCGGCCAGTTCACGCCCAGCGCCGCGTTGTTCGGATCGCCGCCGCGCGCGAACGCCGCCAGGCTCTTCATCATCGCGTCCGACAGCTGCAGCCGCCCCGGCTCGTTGGCCTTCGAATTGGCGAACTTCGAATAGAGCGACGGCCCGAAGTTGCCGAACACGAACGGCAGGTCGAAGGTGTGGGCCGCGCCGAAGATGTCGTTGAACGGCGCCGGCGACTTGTCCCAGTTGAACTGGTACCACCACAGCGGCACTTTCTGCGCCGCGAGCACCGGGAAGATCTGCTTGCGCAGCGCGATGAAGAAGTACTGGTTGTAGAGGTCGGTGCGCGCGTTGAAGCCGGTCACCGGCGTGGTCACCGGCAGGTACTGGCCCGGGATCCACTGCTCGAGCGAGGTCGCGGGCGCCGCGTTCGGGTCGTAGTTGTAGGCCATCGAGAACACCGTCGGGTCGTCGAGCAGCCGGCCGCTGATGCCGCCGAAGGCCGGCGAGGTCGCGAGGTTCTGCGGGAACAGCTTGGTCTCGTCGCGCGTGTAGCCGGCCAGCACCGGCACCTTGAGGAACTCGCCCGCGTTGATCGCCGCGATCGGGCTGGTCGGCACCACCACGCCGTCGTTGAGCGGGTTCGAGGCCGACAGGCCCTGCGGCGCCAGCTTGGTGAGCACGGTCTGCAGCAGCGTGTCGGCGCTCTTCGAGCGCAGGTAGGCCGCGAGGTCGGCATTGCTCTGCGACGCGATGTAGGCGGTGGCCGCGGCCGTGTCCTTCACCGTGCCGTCGGCCACCAGCAGCGCCGCCAGCAGCGCGTTGTTCTGGTTCGGCACCGTGGTCGCAGTGGCGACGCCGCCGCTCAGCGGCACCAGGCGCTGGAACAGCGCGGGCTTGGTGTTGACCACCAGCGGCGAGACCATCAGCGCATAGATGTTGACCGCGCCGGCCGACTGGCCCATCAGCGTGACGTTGGCCGGGTCGCCGCCGAAGCGCGCGATGTTCGCGTTGACGAACTTCATGCCCTGGATCAGGTCGAGGATCGCGTAGTTGCCCGAGTCGTCGTTCGCATCCACGCCGGCCTTGAGCTGCGGCGAGGCCAGGAAGCCGAGGATGCCGAGCCGGTAGTTGATCGACACCACCACCGCGTTGGCCGCCTTCGCGAGCGCCGCGCCGTCGTAGACCGGGTCGCCGGTGTAGCCCGTGATGTTGCTGCCGCCGTAGACGAACACGATGACCGGCAGCTTGTCGGTCGCGGCCGCGGTCGAGGGCGTCCAGATGTTGAGGTAGAGGCAGTCCTCGGAGCCCGTGGTCTTGCCGATCGAAGTGCCGATGGTCTCGTCGTAGCGGTTGTTCTGGCCCGGGCCGTAGAGCCGGCCGGTCTGCGCGCAGGCGTTGCCGAGCTTCTGCGTGGTCTTCGTCGCGGTCCACGGTTCGGGGTCGACCGGCGCTTTCCAGCGCAGCGCGCCGACCGGCGGCTTCGCGAAGGGCACGCCCTTCCAGCTGTAGGTGCCGTTGGTCGCGGAGTCGTCGTTGCCCTGCACGGGTCCGTAGGCCGTGGTGCGCAGCACCGGGGACTGCGCGGGCGGCGTGTCGGGCGGCGGGTTGCTCGTCGTGGGCGGGGGCAAGGCCACGAAGCCGGCACTGCCGCCTCCACCGCCGCCGCAGGCCGTGAGTTGCAGCAGGGCAAGAACGGCGCAGGCGGCACCGGCGCGCAGATGGCGAATCGTCATGAAGTCTCCTGTTTTTTCCAGTGGTGATGGCCGCCGGCCCGAGGACCGATGGCCATCCGCTAGTCTCGGCACGGCGGGCGCCGATTCCAATGTGGCGCGCGCACACCTTTGGCCCGCGTTCTATGTGAGGGCAAGGGCCCGCGCGGCGATCGGCGCGGGATAATCGACCCGACCCGCGAAGACGGGACAGCGAACGGGTCGCCTGTGCGCGCGGCCGTTCGATCGGGGAGAAACCGGCGGCCCGCGGGCGCGCCCCTCGCTGCAAAGGCCGGCGCCCGTCCGGCGCACGCCGCGAGCAGACAGCGAGTTCCAAGGCGCAAGCGTTCGATGAGACAGGGCAACAACGACGGCGAGCGAGCCGGTCGGGGAATCGCGGCCTTCTGGCGCGCGCTGCCGCTGATCGTGCTGCTGCTGTGCTGCGCGCGCTCCCCCGTCGCCGCAGCCGCGCCGCCGGACGACCAGCCCATCCACATCACCGAGGCCGAGCTGCAGTCGGTCAATGGCACCGGCTTCACGGCCCCGCCGCTGCTGTCCGTCGATGCCGAACTGCCGCGCGACGGCTGGAAGCCGGTCGGCCTGCCCTACACCGCCGACCGCGAGCTTGTGCCCACTGCTTCCAGTGGCATGCGCACCGTGACCGACTGGTACCGCCTCGACCTCGGCCGCCTGCCGCCTTCGACGCAGCCGCGCCTGCTCTATCTGCCGCGCTGGAAGACGCTGGGCCACATCGCCGTGTATGGCGACGGCGTGCTCATCTATCAATCGCACGGCAGCCCGATCCACAACGGCTACAACCATCCGCTGCTGCTGCCGCTCAACCTCGCGGCGCAGGCACCCACGCCGGCCTCGGTGCTGATCCGCGTCGACCGGCTGCGAAGCAGCGGCAGCGGCCTGTCGACCGTGCGCGTGGGCCACGAGGACGACCTGTCCTGGCGCTACCAGGCGCGCCAGTTGCTGCAGGTGCAGTTGCCGTTCATGGGCAGCGCCGCCTTCCTCGCGGTCGGCGCTTTCGCCTTCGCCGTGTGGCTGGGCAAGCGGCGCGAGCCGCTGTACCTGCTGTTCTTCGCCATCTCGGCGGCGGCGTTCATGCGCATGCTGCACTACTACGTGGGCGGCAGCTACATCCCGATGTCCGACGAGTGGTTCGAATGGATGACCGTGGCGAGCCTGCTGTGGCTGATCCTGTTCGTCCACCTGTTCCTCGAGCGCCTGCACCGGCAGCCCTCGCCCTGGCTCACGCGGCTGTCGGTCGGCCTCGTGCTGGCCTGCAACCTCGCCACCCTGCCGCACGTCTCGCGCTCGATCGTCAGCCTCTACCTGTTTACGCCGCTGCTGAACCTCGCCGTGCTGCCCGTGGCCGTGCTGATCTTCTCGGTGAACCTGCGCAAGGCCTATCGCGTGCAGCTGCCCGAGGGCCGGCTGGTCGCGGCCTGGACCATGATCGCCGTCGCGTTCACCGGCTACGACGCCCTGCTGCAGAACAACCTCGTGGGCCCCGAGAGCGTCTACACCTCGCCCTACGCCATCATCGGCCTGTTCTTCGTCTTCTCGTACATCATGTTCCTGCGCTACACCGGCGCCTTCGCCGAGGTGGCGCGGCTCAACAAGGGCCTGGCGCACCGGCTGCGCGAGCGCGAGGACGAGCTCAAGCAGAGCTACGAGCGGCTGCGCGTGGTGGAGAACGAGCAGATGCTCAACGCCGAGCGCCGCCGTCTCATGCAGGACATGCACGACGGCCTCGGCTCCTCGCTGATCGGCGCCATCCGCTCGGTGGAGCAAGGCAGCATGAGCGACGCCTGCATCGCCGACATGCTCAAGGCCTGCATGGACGACCTCAAGCTCGCCATCGATTCCATGGAGATCGTCGACCCCGACCTGCTGCTGCTGCTCGCGACCCTGCGCTTCAGGCTCGCGCCGCGCATCGAGGGCGCCGGCATCGCGCTGCGCTGGGAGGTGCGGCCCGTGCCGCACCTGCCCTGGCTCGACCCGGGCAGCGCGCTGCACATCCTGCGCATCATGCAGGAGTGCATCGCCAACGTGATGCGCCACACGCGCGCCACCACCCTGCGCGTGAGCACCGCGGCCACCGACGATCTGGTGTGCGTGACCATCGAGGACAACGGCGCGGGCTTCGACGTGGCCGAGGCGCTGCAGCATGGCGGGCGCGGGCTGCGCAATCAGCAGCAGCGCGCACGCGCCATCGGCGGATCGGTGGGATGGCAGTCGGGCAGCGCGGGGACGCGGTTCACGCTGTGGCTGCCGATCGAGCGCGAGGCCGCGCCCGCTGCGGCCTGAGCCCTGGCCGCCCGGTTGCTCAGAGACGGGCCGCGGCGTTCGGCTGGCTCGGCAGGCGCAGCGTGCTGGCCTGGGAGTCCGGCGGGCACGGCGCATCGGAGTAGACCGCATCGCCTTCGGGCATGACGCACTTCTGGACCTCGATGAAGGCCGGCGCGGCCTTCTTCTTCGTGGCCGCGTCGGCACTGGCCATCGTCGTGTCGAGCCGCGCGATCGATGACACGACGGGCGCGCGGACCGGCTCGACCCGCGGCGCGTTGTCGATGACGGGCGCGGGCGCCTTCGCCTGCTCCGGCACGATCGACGGCGGCAGGCGCGGCGCGCGCCCCGCGCTCTCTTGCACCAGGCTGCTGAGCGCCAGGTAAAACAGGAACACCGCGAGCAAGGCGACGCCCAGCCCCAGGCCCCAGTACCTGGGCGCGCGGACCGCGCGCAGCGATTCCATCAGCGACGCGGCCATGCCAGGCCTCCGGACTGCAAAGCACCCGCCAGCTTCGCGATGCCACCCGTGCCGCTCGCGGCCCGTCCGATCAGCGCGCCGCCCGCTGCTCCGGCGACGATGCGCGTGAGGAACGAGCGGCTGCGGCCGGCGGCCAGCAGCAGCAACACGCCGGCGCCGAGCACGATCAGGTGCTCGCCGGGATAGTCGGCGCGGGCGGCGTCGACCTGCTTGAACTTGTCGATGGTTTGTTCGAGGGTCATGGCTGAAGGTCCTGTTGTCTACAGTCGTTGTACGGGGCCGGCAGCGCGCGGTCTTGTAGGCGCGCGCCATGCTCCCACTAGGATTTAGCCTCGAAACTGCTACCGGGAATGCCGTACGAGCCTAGGCAATGTCGCGGATTCAGCCGCGCATGGTTGCGGGACTGGCACAACCAACCGTAGTGAGTCTTCTGCATCGACAAGGTGACCGCTCCCCTCCGCCGCAGTGCCGCAGTCACCCTCGCGCTCATCGATGCGCCTCAAGGGGACGGCCGTGTCGAACGGCCGTTGCCTGCTACTTCGGGGTGTAGGTTAGCTTCACCACGATGTCCTGCCATGCGAACCCACCCAGAGAGCTCCTGTTGACCACCTGCCCCCGATACGGCCCTTCCGCAGGAATTTCGTACTTGAAGCGGCGATCGTAGGACTTGCCTTCGGTCGTCGTCTTGGTGCTCTCATAGAACATGCAGGTCTCGTAGCTGCCCAGCGTCGTCGAGAGCGTATGCGTTCCCCCGAAAGTGAACTCGGTCGTCAGATCGAGAATCTGCTCCGGGTCTGGCGGATTCGGCGTTCCACCCAGCGGCGTGAAGACGGAAGTCGCTTTCAAGCGGTAGCTCCGAGTCACCACCTCGTCCTTCTTCATGTTCACGGGCCGCCTCAGCGGCGGATCGTAGACGATGGTATCGGTCCTGGAACCCAAGGAATCGCTGAAGGTGAAGCGGCGACCGTAATAGACGACGTTTCCATCGATCAGGTCGGAGAATTCGGTATCACTGAAAACGGCCTTCTCGACGATCTCTCCATTGGACTTGGACGTAATTGCGATGGGATTAGCACCCGCGAAAGACTGGCGTCCTTCGAGTTTGTAATACACCTTCTCCGCGCCGAGCGCCGGTTCGAGAATCAGGTTTCGATTGAACTCCGCCTCCAGGACAGTACCGGCACGGAAGTCTGCTTCATTGGTGCATGCAGCGGCTGTCGGTGTTTCCGGCGCGGGAGGGTTCGAAGGCGGCGGATTCGAAGGCGGCGGTGCCGGGGGATTACCTCCATTCGACGGCGGCGGTGCCGATGGCAGAAGAGGTAGCCCACCACCGCCGCCTCCTCCGCCGCCCCCGCAACCTGCAGCAGCCACTGCGACTGCAGCGAGCGCCACAAGAGTCCGCAGGCGCGGCATGCCCTCCCGATACTTTGGTTCCATGATCTCCTCCTCGTGTATGGAGAAACGATCATAGATCCGCGTCGTGCCTCCTTAAGGACACTGTGTTGCGGCCACCTGACATCTCGGCGATTCGTCACTTGCAAGCCTGTTGCGGCCTCCTCCATAGGGATCTTGACAATGCTTGCGAGCCTCGGTCGAGACTAAGCGACCAGACCCGCAAGAGACGAACGATGTTCTCGAAAGAGGAGTGGGAAGTTGCCCGGATTCAGCATGTCTTCGAGGCAAGCAACCTACCTCACTCCAGAGCCATCCGATCCTTGACCTTGATGGGAGCCTCAGTCAGCAACTGCGAAGCGGTCTTGAATGTTTGGATCGATGACCAGGTTACCGATCTGTTCCCGTACGAAGATTGACCAGGTTGCATCGACGAATGCAGGGCGACCGTTGCACGGGATTCGCCCTCACGCCACCTCGTAGACTCGAATCGCATGCAGTCCGATAGCGACACCAAACGTCGATCGACCTCTTGGTGCGCATGCGGCCTTGCCCTGCTGCTCGCCAGCGCCTGCACGACCGCACCACCCGCTGCATCGCCAACCTTCCCCGAAGCCTCCTGGGCGACAGCCCCCGAACCCGCAGCGCCCAGCGCCTGCCGCCGCAGCCTGGACGCCACCCGCGCCTACGTCCGCACGCTCGACACGACCGCACTGCTGGCCGTGCAGGACGGCCGCGTGCTGTTCAGCGAAGGGCCGGTCGAGGCCGTGAGCATCGTGTTCTCGGTGCGCAAGAGCGTGCTGTCGATGATGTACGGCAAGTACGTCGCCAACGGCACCATCGACCTCGACCGCACGCTGGCCGATCTGGGCATCGATGACATCGGCGGCCTGCTGCCCATCGAGCGAAAAGCCAGGCTGCGCGACCTGCTGGCCGCGCGTTCGGGTGTCTACCACCGCGCCGCCAATGGCGGCGACGATTCGGCCGCCGCCCCTCCCCGTGGGTCGCAGGCGCCCGGCAGCTATTTCCTCTACAACAACTGGGACTTCAACGCCGCCGGCACCGTGTTCGAACGCCTCGCCGGCAAGAGCATCTACGAGGCCTTCTCGCAGGACCTGGCAACGCCGCTGGAACTCGAGGACTTCGATCTCGCCCGCCATGCGCGCACCGGCAATGCGAAGCGATCCCAGCACCTCGCCTATCCGTTCCATCTGTCCACGCGCGACATGGCGCGCCTGGGCTACCTGATGCTGCGCCAGGGCAACTGGCGCGGGCAGCAGCTGGTGCCGGCCGAGTGGATCCGACAGATCACGCGCGAAACCACGCCGTCCACCCAGATGCATCCGCCGCACACGGCGCGACGCGGCTTCGGCTATGGCTACCTGTGGTGGCTGCTCGAGGAGCCGCCCGACTCGCCACTGCATGGTGCCTACATGGCATGGGGCGTGCACGGGCAGTACATCCTGGTCGTTCCGAAGCGCGAGATGGTCATTGCGCACAAGCGGCAGGTGCCGGTGGGGACCGACTGGAATCCCAGTTGGGTGGGTCCGGTGGCGTTTCTGCGCGCCGCGCTCATGCTGGCTGAGGCACCTTGCCGTGCGGGGGAACGTTGAGGACTCCGGCGCCGAGCCTTCGCAACGATCGGATGCATGGAATACTTGCCTCGCCCACGCGGCCTCATATGCATCGCGGGGAACACCCAAGGAGATGAACCGTGCTCAAGGGAAGCTGCCTCTGCCAAGGCGTAGCGTTCGAGATCGACGGGACGATCAAAGACCCGCTGTACTGCCACTGCTCGATGTGCCAGAAGGCGCACGGCACCGCATTTCGCGCGCGCGGCAAGATCCTGGCGAAGGACTTCCGCTGTCTTCGGGGCGAAGCGCTGGTGCGCTTCTAAGAATCGTCGCCGGGCGACCATCGCGGGTTCTGCTCGGTGTGCGGCTCGAGCCTGATCAGCAAGCTCGACACGAAGCCGGCCGTGTACGGTGTCGCGCTCGGCGTGCTCGATGGCGATCCGGGCGTGCGGCCGCTGTGCCATGTATATGTGGGGTCGAAGGCGCCGTGGTTCGAGATCACCGATGCGTTGCCCCAGCAAGAGACACGGCCTCCCCACAACGCCTGAGCGCAGCGTCGAAAGAACACCGACGCAATGAAACTCCCCTTCTCCAGATTCCTGACCGCGGCCATCACCGCGGCCGGCATGGTCGCGTCGGTGCCCGCCGAGCCCGTGTCGCAGAACATGGAACTGATGGGCGCCATCGCACGCGAGATCGTGAACAGCGGCGAGCCGCGAGGTGTCGATTGGGTCGAGGTCTCCGCGATCTTCTCGATCGATGCCGATGGCGATGTCAATGGCAGCTACGGCTATGTCTACGACGCCCGGGGCCCCATCTCGGCGCGGCGGACGGCAAGTAGCACGCCCGCGCCGGCGGTCCCGCACGACGGTTCGCGCGGGACCGCGCCGCATCAAAGCAGCTGATAGATGCGGAAGTCGACCCGTCCGGCCGACATCTCGTTGTAGCCCACGAGCACCAGGTCGTTGACCCAGGTGTAGCGCGCGTCCGAGGTCTCGAGCTTGGGCGTGGTGCGCAGGTAGGTCTCGCCGAACGCGAGTCGCTCGCCCCTGGCCAGCCGCGCAAGGCCATCTGGCGGCAGCCTGGCGACGCCCTTGCTCTCGAAGTAGATGAGCGCGCCGTCGTCGGTGCGCAAGGCACCGCGGATGTCGAGCCGGCTGATGCCGTCCGCGCCGATCGCGACCCAGTCGACGCTGCCCGGCAGGAACTGGCCGCTGAGCTTCGGCCCGTCGAGCCGGCCGCCCTTGCCGATGTAGGGCACCAGCGTGCCGCGCGGCGTGGGCACGACGATCGGCGTCTCGAGATCGACCCGCAGGTCGCACAGGTGCCGGATCGGCAGCGCTTCGAACAGCGGCTGTTCGAGCAGTGGTCGCTTGTCGAGGATGGCGCTCATGGTCAGCTCAATGCAGCCTTGATCTCGGCGTAGTCGAAGAAGGTGTCCTTGCGCGTGACGAGCCCGTCGCCATCGACCTCGACCACGTCCAGCGCATGGAAGCCGCGACGCTCCTTGCCCGGCGGCTGGAAGGTCAGCGTCCAGTCGAGCGTCCAGTGCCGCTCGCCCAGCAACAGGCGGCGCGTTTCCACACCGAAGCCCGGATAGCGCGCGAAGACTTCGCCGAACTCCTTGAGCAACGCGTCGTTGCCCCGCACCGCCGTGCCGCGGCCGTGTGCCTGGAAGCTCGAGTCCGGCGCATGCAGCGCCACGATCGCCTCGGGGTCGTGGGAGAGCCAGGCCGAGGCGTAGCGATCGGCGATGGCGGCGAGATCCAACTTGACAGGTTCAGACATGGGAAGCCTTTCGAAGGGTCGATTGCATTCGCGGAAGTCCTATCGATTCCGCGGTGCGCGAGGCGGGTTTCACCCCACCCGGCGAACGGTCGCGACTATACCTATGATTTTCATAGTGACAAGCGGTATGATGCCGGCAATGACCCAAAAATCGCCTCCACCCGCGTCCGCCGAGCACGAGGCGGCGCATGCGCATTCGACCCTGTGCCCGATCGCACGCGCACAGGTCATCGTCGGCGACCGCTGGACCGTGCTCGTGCTGCGCGAGCTGTTCCTCGGCAATCGCCGTTTCGAGGAGATCCAGGTGCAGACCCAGGCCACGCCGCAGATGGTGGCGAGCCGACTCAAGAAGCTGGAGGCCGAAGGACTGATCGAGCGCCGCCTCTACAGCGAGCGCCCGCCGCGGCACGAGTACCACCTCACGCCGATGGGCATCTCGTTCCACCCGGTGTTCCTCGCACTGCGCGCCTGGGGCGAGACATGGTGCAAGGGCGAGCACGAGGAGGTCGCGATTCGCTACACCCACATCCCCTGCGGGCAGGACCCGGGACTGGGGCCGGCCTGTCAGTCGTGCGGGAAGGAGATGCGGCGGGAGGAACTGTCGGCGCGGCTCAGCGGGTCGTTCGATGCGGAGCGGCGGGAGCGGTTGCAGGCGTTCAAGGCGGGGCGGGTGTAGGGAGAGTCAGCGGCTCCCCGCTCATCGCTTCCCCGCCGCCCCACGCTCGATCACCTTGCCCGTCTCGTTCCCCTCCTCCCGTCCATCCGCATAGCGCCGCATGTAGTCGAACACCTTCGCCTGCGACACCTTCACCATCTGCCCCGCGTGCAGGCCGGCCACTTCCACCGGCTCGTTCTTCAGCATGCCGTCGATCGCGTCACCCTTCCAGCCCGTGACCTCGACCCACATCCACTCGTTGCCGCCGCTGCGGGTGATGAAGGGTGCCTTCACGAGGATGTATTCGCCCGGCGCGAGGCCCTTGGCGAACGCGTCGCGCAGCACGGGCAGTTGCGTTCGAGCGAGCTTGCTGGCCGCGAGGATCTGCTCGTTGTGCTTGATGCGCGACACCGAATCGTCGGCGGCGCCGAAGGTGCTCTTGAGCAGGGCCATTTGCTGCGCCGAGCGGTCGGGGCCCGGGTAACGGTCGAAGCCGATCTCGTAGAGCCGGTTGCGCGGATCGCCGCTCTCCCAGGTGCCCGCCACCAGCGACAGCCTGGCGGGCGTGGTGCCCTTGGCCTCCTTGTCCTTCGGGTCGCGCAGGCCGCCCTGCTTGAGCGTGCGCAGGTCCAGGTCGAACTGGCCGGGCCTCGCGATCTGCGCGCCCTCCGCCATTGCCTGCGCGAAGCCGTTGACCAGAATGCCCATCGGTCGATTCATCGACCACGAGAACTGGCTCACCACCACGTCGGGCAGGCCGAACTTTCTCATGCCGAGCGTGATGGCGCGCGCGAGCTTGTTGTCGGCCTGGTAGGCGTGGATCACGATCTGCGAGGCGATGTCGGGAATGCCGCTGGCCCAGGGGTCGACGCGCCGCTTCTGCCATTCGTCGGGCGTGAACAGCTCGCGCGTCTCCTCGTCCCAGACGAAGCCGTTGGTGTCGCGCGCCACCTGCAGCGTGAGTTCGAGCGCCTTGCGCATGGCCGGCAGTGCCAGCTTCGAGGGATGCGCGAAATCGATGATCAGCGCCTGGCTGCTGCCCTGCAGCGCCTCGGCCTGCTCGCGCGTGATGCCATGGCCGAAGCGCTGCAGCATCTCCATCTCGGGCGCGCGATAGGTCTGCTGCACGGTCGTGGTGTTCCAGTTCGCGAACAGCACGGGGGCGGACACCTCGGAAGGCCTCGGCATCGATGCCAGCAGCTTGGGCGCGTCTGCGAGCTTGGCAAGCCGGCTGCGCAGCGTGGCCATGGGATCGACCTTGGGTCGCGGTGCGTAGTAGATCGCGAACTGCGCGTGGACCGGGCCGGCTTGCAGCGGCGAGCCTGCGGGCACGGGGGTGCCGGGCTTGGGGGCGGTGGCGGGTGCGGCGGCCTGTTGTGCCTGCGCGAACGCAGGCAGCGGTGCAAGCGCCGGAGCGCACAGCAGCAGGGCAGCGAGCAGGAGAGGACGGAGCGACTTGGGCGGGAGACGCATGGTTCCGAGTCTGGGTGGTGAAGGGTTGGCGGATTGTCGGGGGAGTTGCGTGACGAACGCCTACCCGATGCAGCACATGGCTCATGAGGAAGATCCGGCCATCGGCGGCAGCCCGCCGGACTGCCGACTCTCGAAGCCTGTCGTTCGCGGTGCCGGCACAGTGCGGCCATTGCAGACGCTTCGTTCACGAACATCGTGCGAAGATCTTTCATGTGGAACCACGATCAAGAGAAACGGTTTGCGCTCCCACCGTTTCAGGCGGTCGACTGACCCATTTGCCGTTCTCCCCAGCGAGCATGACCGATGACCCCGACTCCTCCCGCGCTTCCCGACCGCATCCGGACCGCGCGCCTCGAACTCCGCGCACCCGAGATTTCCGATGCATCGGCGATGTATGCCTCGTACACGCAGGATGCGGAAGTCGCGCGGTACATGGTGTGGCGTCCCCACGCATCCGAGGATGCAACGCGCGATTTCGTCGCAGCATGCGTCGCTCATTGGCACACCGGTTCAGCCCGTCCCTACGTCATCACCCTGAAGACAAGCGGTGAGCTCGTGGGAATGCTCGAGGCGCGTACCAAGGGGCACATCGTGAACATCGGCTACGTGCTTGCACGCGAGCATTGGGGTCGGGGCCTGATGCCGGAAGCCGTTCGGGCCTTGACGGCAGAGGCACTAGGACTGCCAGAGATATTCCGTGTCGAGGCAACCTGCGATGTCGACAACCTGGCGTCGGCGAGGGTGCTGGAGAAAAGCGGCTTTCTGCTGGAAGGCCGGCTCGCCCGCTTCACGGTTCATCCGAACATCGATGTCGAGCCGCGCGACTGCCTCATCTATGCGGCTTGCCGTTAGTGGTCAGGACGTCGACACAGAAGTGTTGCCTCGGCTCGTCGCTGAGTTCGCCAAGGCTCATGGATTGCAAGCAGGCAGAGCAGAACCGGCCCGCGATCGAGTTCGACCGCCTCAAGCCGCCTTGCGCCGCAGAAACATGTGCGTAGCCCGCTCCCCCGCCACCTGCCGCTCGCAGTTGTAGCCCAGCGCCGGAAGATCCAGCCCTTCGAACAGCGCCTCGCCCTGGCCCAGCAGCACCGGCCGCACGGCCAGATGCAGTTCGTCGAGCAGCCCGGCCTTCAGGTATTCGCGCACGGTCGCAACGCCGCCGCCCACGCGCACATCGCGCCCGCCCGCCGCATCGCGCGCCAGTGCCAGTGCCTCATGGATGCCACCGGTCACGAAGTGGAAGGTGGTGCCGCCTTGCATGGTCAGCGGCGCGCGTGCATGGTGGGTCAGCACGAAGACCGGCACGTGGTACGGCGGCTCGTCGCCCCACCAGCCCTTCCAGCTTTCGTCGGGCCACGGGCCGCGCACCGGACCGAACATGTTGCGCCCAAGGATCCAGGCGCCCATCGAAGCGAAGCCCTGCTCGGCGATCTCGTTGTCGACGCCGGTCTCGCCCTTGGCATCGCTCCCCTTCTGCATCCGCTGCCAGACCTGCGTGGGAAAGAACCAGTCCATGAGTTCGGGACCGCGAACGCCCAGCGGGTTCTGCAAGCTCTGATCGGGGCCGGCGGCGAAACCGTCGAGCGAAACGCCGAAGCTGCGCACGAGCAATCGGGACATGCTGTCGTCTCCTGCAAAAAGGGAGCCGCAGTCTAGCGCTCGGTGCTCCTGAAAGGCGACGACGTTGTTGGTAATAAGAAGGTTCGAAAGGCCGAACGCGTCATGGAGTGGACTAGGATGAAGAACGCGTCCCGGTCTGCCATGGCTCGGGAAACCATGAGATTCATTCGTTGGTCTGCCGCGCTCGTGCCGGCACCACTCGCTCCGAACAGATCCCCATGTCCCTGCGCTCCCTCTTCTCATCACTCGGCAAGAGCAAGCCCGCCGAACCCCAAGCCGAGACCGTCCACACGACCCAGGGCTGCCAACGCTTCGGCCACCCCGAGTTCCGCATTCGCGTGAGCAACAAGGCCATTCCTGATGCGGACATCGCCTGGTTCCTCCACTTCCTCGAGAGCCGCGTGGCAGAAGGAGAAAAGTTCAGCGGCGGCCAAAGCCTTCAGGTCGGCTGGATGTACACGAAGATCGAGGACACCGACGACGGCTTCCTGCGGATCGCGGAGCCGGACATGCAGCAGATCCCCGTTCGCTTCATCGATTCGGTGGACAGCACCTTGGTGCACCTGCGCAACCAGAAGGATGTCGTCGAGAGCCTGGTCGCGGAGGTCGCGCCAGAGTTTCCTTCCCTGCAGAACAGCGTCGTGGTGCACGTGGACTACAAGTCGGCGTCGCGCATCCTGCTCACGCGCGCGGAGCCTGCCGACGCGAACGACTCGGGCTGGTGGTTCACCGATCTCGACGACAAGGAAGGTTCTCAAGATCCGTCGCGCTTCACGAAGACCTCGCTCTATCAGTTGGCGATCGACCGGCCGGACCTAGTGAAGTTCTTCGCCGTGCCGGCGGACCTTCGCGTCTACATCAAGGGGCCCGTCATCGCCGTGCTGGGGCCCGAGAGCGAGATCGAGCAGAAGCCCGGCTCCTACCTGAGCGAACTGAACCGCGCCGGACAAGAACGCGCCTGACAAAGGAACCCTGGCCATGACCATCAAGCGAATGGACAACGTCCTGATCGTCGTCGACGATCTCGAGGCCGTGAAAGCGTTCTTCATCGAACTGGGCCTCGCGCTCGAGGGCCAGACCACGGTGGAAGGGCCCGACGTCGGCCAGCTCGTCGGGCTCGGCAACGTGAAATCCACCATCGCGATGCTGCGCACGCCCGATGGGCAAGGCATCGAGCTCGACAAGTTCCACACGCCGGAGGCCGTGCGATTCGGGCCCGTGGCAACGCCCGTGAACGCCCTGGGAATTCGCCGCGTGATGTTCGCCGTCGATGGCCTCGACGATGTCGTGGCGCGCATGCAGGCCCATGGCGCGGAGATCATCGGCCAGATGCAGTACGGGGATTCGTACCGGCTCGCCTACATTCGCGGGCCCGAGGGCGTCATCGTCGGGCTGGCCGAGCAGCTCGGTTAGGCGCGGCGCAACGTGCGCCCAAATAAAAAACCCCTGCCGCCCGCCAGGCGGACGACAGGGGAAAACAGGCCTCAGCCTTTCAGCCCAGCACCTCGGTCACGATCCCCGCGCCGACGGTCTTGCCGCCTTCGCGCATCGCGAACCGCATGCCGTTCTCGATCGCCACGGGCTTGTTCAGCTCGAAGCTGATCTGCGCCTGCGCGCCCGGCTCGACCAGGCCGGTTTCGGTGTCGACGCGGATGACACCCGTCACGTCGGTCGTGCCGAAGAAGAACTGCGGCTGGTAGCCCGAACCGAACGGCGTATGACGGCCGCCCTCGTCCTTGCTCAGCACGAAGACCTGCGCACGCCCCGTCCGGTACGGCTTCAACGCACCGGGCTTCACGACCACCTGGCCTCGCACGACATCGTCGCGCTTGACCCCGCGCAGCAGCAGGCCCACGTTCATGCCGGCACGCCCCTCGGCGACGTCCTTGTGAAAGGACTGCACGCCGGTGACGACCACCTTCTCGTCACCCACCGAGCTGAGCCCGACGATCTCCAGGCTGTCGCCCACGCGGATCACGCCGCGCTCGACACGGCCGCTGATCACGGTGCCGCGGCCCGTGATGGTGTGCACGCCTTCGACGGGCATCACGAACGGCGCGGCGTAGTCGCGCACCGGATCCGGAATGCGCGAGTCCAGCGCGTTCACGAGCTCGACGATGCATTGCACGTCGGCACCTGCGAGGTCGCCACGTTCGGCGGCGGCCAGCGCCTTCAGCGCGCTGCCGAAGACGAAACGGGCATCGTCGTAGCCATGCGCTGCCAGCAACGCGCCGATCTCCATCTCGATCAACTGCTCGATCTCCGTGCGGTCGCTCGCGGCCACCAGGTCCATCTTGTTCACGAACACCACCATGTGGCCGACGTTCACCTGGCGCGCCAGCAGCACATGCTCGATGGTCTGCCGCGCGGCGCCTTCGGTGCCGTCCACCAGCAGGATCGCGCCGTCCATCTGCGAGGCGCCGGTGATCATGTTCTTGATGTAGTCGGCATGCCCGGGGCAGTCGATGTGCGCGTAGTGGCGGCTGTCCGACTCGTACTCGACGTGCGAGGTATTGATCGTGATGCCGCGCTCGCGCTCTTCCTTCGCGTTGTCGATCTGCCCGTAGGACAGCGCACGGCCACCGATGCGAGCGGCCTGCACGAAGGTGAGCGCAGCCGTCAGCGTCGTCTTGCCATGGTCGACGTGACCGATGGTTCCGACATTCACATGAACCTTGTTGTTCATCATTTCTTTCTCCAGTTTCAGAGTTGAAAAGCCGATGCGATCCGCTGGCCAGGCGAAGCGCTCGGCGGGTTGTCGGTGCGCGCGCACCAAACTCGCGATGCCCGCCATGCGGGCGAAAAAAAAGCCTGCCGGGGTGGGCCACCCGACAGGCTTTCATTTCGGCCTGAAGGATGGACCTCCAGGCACACGAGGGCCTGGAAGCTCTACACGAACCACTCCACGGATTCGACGCACGACGCCGCGCCGGCAGCGAATGCGGCGGAAGGAAGACGTTCTCGTTCGAGGCTCATGTCCGGATCTCCAAAAGGGGCAGGCAAAAAACAAAAAACCCGGTGGCTCGAGGCCTACCGGGTCTTGTGGAACACGGAGGCCGAGCCTCCAGGTGTGAAAGGCTCTAGGAAAGCAGTTCTGCGAATTCGGCGCGCAGCGAGACAGCCGCGACTTCGCGGGTCTTCGGTGCTTGTTCGGTGGTCGGGAACTGCTTCATGGTTTTCATGCGGTCGATCATCGAGCCGCATTGCAACGGGTCAATTTTTGGGATACGGAGGCTAACACCGGCATCGCGACGCAGCAACGGAAGCGTTGTGTAGACGCCGCAACGCCGCCCATCGCTCGCTGTGGCAAGGCGCCGCATTTGCGGGACCGGGCTCACCGCGAAACTGGTATACCTGCACCGCCTTCTCGTTGAACCAGCCACGTCATGATTCGTCGCCGCCATCACCCACGCAAGGACCTGAGCACTCTGGGTCCGCTGTCGCCGGATGAATATCGAGACTTCCGGAATCGGGGGCGGCACATTCTTGTTGCGTTCGGATTGATTCTTCTCTTTAGCATCGTTGCCGCGATTGTGTTGAATGTGTTCAAGCTGAAACCGTCACCGGAACTCCTTGCGATTCCATCCTTGACGCTTGTGCTGTACGCGCTTGTCAGGATGTTCAGGTACAAGTGCCCCCGCTGCGGCGCGACTCCAATGGCAACGCGTGCGTCGCTCATAACGTATCAGGTAGAAGCCTCCCAATACGTCGCCCTCAACCCAAATAAATGCCTCAAGTGCGGCGTGAGCTTTCGCTTGGAGACAGAAGAAGGTGTGGCCACGAAGCAGGCCAAGGCGGACGAGCAATGATGTTCACGGTCAACGAAACCCTCGAACGACTGTCGGCCTTCGGTGGCGAGTTGGTCGAGGTCATCGGACTCCTGGCCTGGAGATTCGAGAATCGATCCCTCGAATCCACCGCCGTAGCCGAACGAGGCGAACGTTCCACGCTATGGCTGGAAGTGGACGACGAAACGCCCGCAATGGACGAAGGGATTCTGATTCGTTGGTCAGGAAAGAGGGTCGTTGTCTCTGGCATCTTGCGAGCACCAGACCCGAAATTCGGTGGATGTGGACACTTTTCGATGTGGCCAGCCGAGCTGCTGGTACGGTCGATCAGGTGGGACTAGCCTGACCAGAAACTCGGCACACAAGACATTTGCTCCGTGCCCCAAAACCATGAAACGCGGCCTCGCCCTCCCCGAACTCAATCCCACGCTCGGCCCTTTCGGTCGACGCGTCAAGTTCTACGGTGCGCTGGCGATCGTTGCCATCTTCATATGGTTGGTGGCACGCCCACGCCCTTACTGGGTAGCAATTTCCACGGCCTATGCCACGCTCCTTTGCATCACCGTCGCACCACTTTTCGCGAACGACTATTTCCGTTTGAAAGGCGACGGGGGTTTTACGGACAAGGCCAGGATCAACATGACCGAGCCGTTGTCCTGCCTGACGGCTGCGCTGGTCTGGCGCGCGGTTCTGGATACGAGCACGGACGACATTTCCAAAGCGATCTTCCTCGGCTTGCTCGTGGGCTTGCCGTACGCATTGTTCCTGTGGGTCATCGTCCGGCGGGCGTCGTTCTTGATCGCGGCAGGAATCGGCATGGCCCTGGGACCAGCCATCTTGCTTCACTTGAACGCGCTGACCCTCCCAACGCATGGCTACGTCGAGCGAGGTGTCGTCTCCAGCACATACACGTCAACGAAGCCATGGCGCCACGTCGTGGTTGCATCGATCGAAGGAAGCAAGGTGGAACTGGTAGTCCCCGCGGACTCCCTTTCGAGCTATAAGGTCGGCCGGCGGATATGCACCGAGGTGCGCGCCGGCATGTTCGGCATTCGCCAGCGCTCCATTCAAGCTTGCTGATCAGTCTTTGCACCGATGCGGTTCCGTCGCGCTGATGTAAAGTCCCCTTCGCCGAGCCCACAAACTCGCCGCGCTGCAAGTCGCACGCACCATCATCCAGCCCCAAAGGCCCGATGAACCCCAGCTCCTGTTGACCCGACGAGAGCCACCATGTACCCATCCTCGACGGATGGCTCTTGTTGTCAGGTCACCGCATCCCCGCAAGAGGAATGCGCGCAAAGGAGTTGCCCGTGCCCCCTCATCATCGAAACGCCCCACCCCTCTGGCTGCTGATTGCGCTGTCGGCGCTCGGCGTTCTGCCGCTGAACATGTTCGTTCCTTCCCTGCCGAGCATCGCGAGGGAGTTCGACGCCGAGTTCGCGACGGTCAACGTCGCCGTGGCCGGCTACGCCGTCGTCACCGCGTTGACGCACCTGATCGCCGGCGCGCTATCCGACCGGTTCGGGCGCAAGCCCGTTCTGCTGGTCGCGCTGCTCCTCTTCGTGATCGGCTCCATCGCATGCCTCTTCGCGCGCAGCATCGAAGTGTTCCTGGCTTGCAGGCTGCTCCAGGGCACCGCCATTGCCGGATACGCCATGTCGCTGGCCGCGATCCGGGACACGGCGGGCGGGGGGATGGTCAGCCAGATCGGCTATGTCTCGTCCGCCTGGGCGATAGCCCCGATGCTCGGCCCCACCGTGGGCGGCGTTCTCGACAGCTGGCTGGGCTGGCGCGCCAACTTCGCCGCGTTCGCGCTCATGGGCTCCGCGGCGCTTTGCCTGGCCCTGCGCTACCTGCCGGAAACACACCACCATCGCTCCACGACGATGTCGAAACAGCTCGACGGGTACGGCCAACTGCTTCGCTCCGCGCAGCTGTGGGCCTATGGGCTCTGCATGGCCTCTTCCATCGGCACCCTCTACGTCTTCATCGGCGGCGCGCCCGCCGTGGCCATGCAGACCTATGGAACCTCCGCGGCGATGGTGGGCGCCTACATGGGACTGGTGCCCGCGGGCTTCATCGCCGGAAGCTACACGGTCGCGCGCTGCGGACGGCGGTGGCAGCCGATCCAGTTCATCGTTGCCGGGCGACTGCTGACCTGCGCAGGCCTGCTGGTGGGCGTGGCGTTGGCAGTGCTGGGGTTTGCTCATCCGCTCGCGTTCTTCGGCCCCTGCGTGTGCGTGGGACTCGGCAACGGATTGACAATGCCCACGGCCAACAGCCGTGTGCTGTCGATCCACGCGGGCTTCGCCGGCACCGCGCTGGGACTGGCTTCGGCCATGACGGCCATCGGCGCTGGCGCCACGGCCTTTGCGGCCGGGTGGTTCGTCGATGAGGCCCATCCACGCAACGCCCTGCTCGCGGCGATGTCGACGACGTCGCTACTCTCCTTGGGCATCGCCGTATTCATCGCTCGTTCGGAGCGGCAACAGCGGCGCATTCGATCGCAACCAGACTGAGGTTTTTCAGATGAACGTCAATCCGACAATCGATCCCACGCTCCGTGTCGCGTTGGTCACGGGGTCCACTTCCGGCATCGGTGCCGCCATCGCGCGCAAGCTGAATCACGCGGGCTATGCCGTGGTCCTTCACTCTCGAAGTTCCGCGGAAACAGGCCGCGCAATGGCTGCCGAGATGAAGCAGGCCATCTACGTCCAAGCCGACCTTGCCCTGGAAGCAGACAGGGTGCGGCTCGTCAGCGAAGCGATCGCCGCGTGGGGCCAACTCGACGTGCTGGTCAACAACGCCGGCATCAGCAAAGTCATTCCGCACGCGGACCTCGCCGCCGCCACTTCCGCGGTGTGGCATGAACTCCACGAAGTCAACGTCGTGGCGCCGTTCCATCTCATCACGTTGGCCGAGTCGGCCTTGCGCGACGCCGCCCTGCGCCGTCGCGCAGGCTGTGTCGTCAACATCAGCTCACACGCGGGCGTTCGCCCGAAGGGCGCATCCATTCCCTATGCGGTCAGCAAGGCCGCGCTCAACCACATGACACGCCTGCTCGCACTGTCCTTGGGGCCGGACATTCGCGTCAACGCAGTCGCGCCGGGTCTGGTCGACACGCCGCTCACCGCCGACTGGACCGCCGCGCAGGAGCTGTGGCGCGAGCGTGCTCCCATGCATCGAGCCGCAAGCCCGGACGACATCGCGCACGCTGTTGCAATGCTGGTTGCCTCGGACTACCTCACTGGCGAAGTGCTGCTGTCGGACGGCGGATTGAATTTGACCTAGGTGGGGTCGCGGACACCTGCGATGGCCGCCGGCACTTTGCGTGAGAAGACTAGCCGGCCTTCGAAGGAGGCTTCGCGATGAAGGCCTGCTTTCCGTGCCGATCGAAACCGGCCGACTCGTAGAACCTCAACGTCGCCTCGTCCTTGCGACCGGTCATCAGCATCACCTTGTAGCAGCCTGCGGCCCAGGCCGTGTCGAGCGCTTGGGCCAACAAGGCTTTCGCGTAGCCTCTGCCGCGGTACGCCGCATGCGTCACCACGTTCTCGATCACGCCGTAGGGCCTGCAGCCGCGCGTGAGGTTGGGGATCAAGGTCAGGTTGCAGCTGGAGACCAACTCGGTGCCGTCGAATCCACCGAAGTAGTGGAAGTGACGACTTGCCAGGATCTCTTGCCAGACCGCTTCGACGACAACCTGGGCGGGTCGCGGGTCGTCGGTCTCGTGAAGGTGCTTGTAGAGATCGAGCAGCGCTGGCAGGTCGGTTTCGAGAAGCTTGCGAGTTTTCATGTTCGGCGTGGACGGAAGGTCGAGTCCCTTGCAGCGCGCGGGCCATATCCGCGATTCTCGCCAGCACACCAGCTTGCGCGGCGGCAATCGCGGCATGGAGGCTCATTGCATGGCTTCGAGATCAACAATGAGACGCTCGCTCCATTCGCCCAGTACGAGGCCACCTTCAGAACCTCGCGCCGAGTTTGCATTCGGCCACCTTCTCAGCGCTGTAAATCTCTACAGTAGATGCCCTTCTCCTCCAACGACCCACTATGTGGGCAAGAAAGGCAGCACACACGAACCCTGAACGGATAGATAGATGAACGAATCAACCGCTTCGCCTCGCGGCGGGTCGTCGATGCATCGAGCATCGCGGCGAACGTGGGGCACAAAAGGCGACGGCCAAGGTGCTGACACACCCTGGCCGTCTAACCACAAGACGTGCAACACCTTGAAAGGAGCACACCAAATGGCTAGACGGATTATGGCCCGGCGTCGCACGCCGGTATCTCGCGACGCGGCAGCGCCCACCTACACAGGACCCGGGCCCGAGGATCTTCTGGAGAACAAGTTGGAGCAGCTCACATCGCTGCTTTGGTGGAGCCATGGGAGCGGAACCCGATGGCGCGAGGATGCAGGGGGTACGCATCTCAACAACGTGATCTGGCTGGCCTATGAGCTGGCGCGTGAAGCGAGCGAGTTGCATCAACAGTCGGCATACCGATGAGCTGTTTGAAAGGATGTATTGGAGAAACTACGCAAAGACGATCAGATATCTTGAGAAACTTATCCTGGCGCAATCGTCCCTCGCATCCATTCTTCAAGTTTGAAATTCGCCTTTTCAGCGGTTGCCGACATCCCTCGGCTTCGCGCGAATGGGTACTATCGGCCAGGACCGGTCGGTCGTCGCAACCTCAGATCTGCGGGAAAGCGGACGCTCGCGTCGGCTTTGCGGCTCCAGTTGAATCTCGAAAGGCCTCGACTTCGATGGATGGCGTTGTGGTTTACCTTAGTGGCGTGGCTCCTGCGGCGGTAGAGCACGAGCTCAAGGCCCTGCAAATCGCTAGCGCGCCCGAACCGTTCGTTTACTTCATGTATTCGCAAGACGATTGGACGCGCGAACTGGAGCCGGAGGAGCTTGAGGCCATCGTGCGCCGGCTTGGCCAACAGCCATCAGTTGCGGCAGCTATCGCCTACCGTCCTGGCCCGGGCTCCTGCGCAGCCCTGGATGCGGTGCTCCGACTCTCGAGCACTTTTCCGTTGGCCCTGGTGGACGATGACTTCGGCAACCTGTGGCGCCATGGAGAACTGAAGGAGTTCGGTACAACTGCTCCCGCAGATGGTCTGCTGGGGTTGCGAACTTGGCCTGGCTCATCCGGCTGAAGTCCGCTCGACTTTGGCGCACCCAGCGACCGTCACGATGCGGCCAACACCAGACCTCGCCGCCGATTCAGAATAGCCAAGGGCGCACGTGAAGGGCGCGATGCAATGAAGGCACGGAAATGACCAGACACCACCCATTCGCGCGCACTGCGTCATTGACCATCGGGGTCGCACTCTCTCTGATTTCGCTTTGCAGTTGCCTATCCGCGCAGGAGTTGTGGGGAGGCGCGTCCTTTGGCATGTCTCTCAAGGCGGTCGCCGCTGTGGTCAAGAATGCTCGACCGCCGGAACAGCAAAGCACTCTTGGAAATCATGCGGTCGAACTTCTCCGTGTGGCGGACGCCGAGTTTGCCGGCGAAGCATTTACCGCGCGGTTCTTCTTCCTTGACGACGCGCTTGTTCAGGTCATGCTTACGCGTGACCTTGAATCACCGTTTAACTACCTGGCGCCAGAACTCAAGAAGGTTGAAGACGAATTCACAAGGGTGTATGGGCAACCATCATCCAGCCTGTACAACGGTGACGGGGTATCACCGATAGTCCAAAAGGTTTGGCATGTTAAGAATCGGAAGATGACGACGCTTCTCGTTGCAACAGGCGTGGGCCGAAAGCGGTCCTTGCTGAACGTCGTCTTTCAGATTCAACCGAAGCCTTGATTCCTAGCGGCGCTCGCCAGAAGAGTTCAGACGGGAGTGGCAGTGACCGCAAAGGAGCACGCGGGAACGGCGGCATCGGCAAGGCCGGTGACCGGTTAGGGCCCAAAGCAGTCCTCGCGCCCGGCGAAAAGCGGTCACTCGTATCGTTTGTTGTGGGGCGAAGGCGCGGACGTCTACGCCGCAGCTTCGAGGTCGTCCTCGTTGTACCGCTTGGTCGTCCCATCGAGGTGATAGGTGTACTTCGCCTCTTTGAAATGCCACCCGAGGCTCACTACCGTTGCAGTACGCGGCGACAGGCCCCGCTCACTCCTCACAGTGGCCTTTGAACCGACCAGTAAGGCGGGCGGCCGAGGTAACACGACTACAGAGAATGGCTCCACACGAGCAGGACCTGAAGGGGTGTCAATGGTGACGTAGGTGGCGTCGCGCCCAAGGCATAGGAAGGGCCCACCCCCCGCCACTGGAAGGTGTCTTGCGTCGTCAGGATGAACTCGACCCTGCCCCGCGCTCTGATTCCAGAGCAAGGAAACCCAGCCGCCCGGAGATGCTTGGTGTGTCGCTGCTTGCGCGTTCATGTGAGGTGTCCGCTGTTGGCCGATAGTACCCATTCGATCCGCCCGATCGGAGGACAGCGACCAGTCTAAAGCCGCCCCCCCACCCCCTCCACCACCCTCTCCCTCACCCACCGATGCCCCGCATCCCGATGCTTCCTCTCATGCCAAAGCATCGCCATCTCATACCCCGGCACCTCCAGCGGCGCCTCCACCACGCGTAGCCCCGTCGCCCCACGCGCAAGCCGCTCGGGCAGCATCGCGACCATGTCGGTGGTCTGCAGCACCGAGATCATGAAAAGGAAGTGCGGCACCGACAGCGCCACGCGCCGCGTGAGGCCCTTCTCGGCCAGGGCCTCGTCGGTGGGGCCGCTGAAGCCGCCGCCGCTGAGCGACACCACGACGTGCTCGAGCGCGCAGAACTGCGCGAGCGTGGGCCGGCGCTTCAGCCGCGGATGACCGGCGCGGCCGGCGAGCACATAGCGTTCGTGGAACAGCACGCGCCGATGCAGTCCCGCCGGCGCGCCCACGCTGGTATGAAAGAAAAGATCGACCTCGCCCTGCTCCAGCTGCCGCGCCATGCGCAGCGGCACGGCCTCGACCACGGCCAGCCGGGTGTGGGGGGCGGCGGCGCGGATGGCGGCGAGCGCGGGCAGCAGGATGGCCGACTCGGCATAGTCGGCGGCGGCCACGCGCCAGGTGGTGGTGGCCTCGGCGGGGTCGAAGGGCTTGCTGGGCGCGACGGCACGGCCCAGCGATTCGAGGGCCTCGCGCAGCGGCTCGCGCAACTCGTCGGCACGTGCGGTGGGCCGCATGCCGCGCTGGGCGGGCACGAGCAGCGGGTCCTTGAACACCTCGCGCAGCTTGGCGAGTTGCACGCTCACCGAAGGCTGCGACAGGTTCAGGCGCTCGGCGGCGCGGGTGACGTTGCGCTCGGCCAGCAGGGTGTCGAGAGTCAGCAGCAGGTTGAGGTCGAGGCGGCTGAAATTGTTCATGGCAATTCCTGGAATTTGAACTATTCATTTCCAATATATCGCCACACTGCCTAACCTGCGGTCATCGCTCCTCTTCTTTCCTCATGACCTCAGGTGAACCCATGAACGTACTCCTCGTGCTCGCGCATCCCGAACCCGCCTCGCTCAACGGCTCGCTGCATCGCTTCATGCGCGAACGGCTCGAGGCGCAGGGCCATTCGGTGCGCACTTCCGATCTCTATGCGATGCGCTGGAAGCCCGCGCTCGAAGCGGCTGACTTTCCGGCGCGCGACGCGGCCGCGCCCTTCGACCCTGCGCTCGATTCGCTGCGCGCCTTCGAAACCGGCACGCAGGCGGCCGACATCGAAGCCGAGCAGCAGAAGCTGCTGTGGGCCGACGCGGTGATCCTGCAGTTTCCGCTCTGGTGGTATTCGATGCCGGCGATCCTCAAGGGCTGGATCGAGCGCATCTATGCCTATGGCTTCGCCTACGGGGTGGGCGAGCATTCCGACAGCCACTGGGGCGACCGCTTCGGCGAAGGCTCGATGGCGGGCAAGCGCGCGATGGTGGTCACCACCACGGGCGGCTGGGCCTCGCATTACGCGCCGCGCGGCATCAACGGGCCGATGGACGACCTGCTGTTCCCGATCCATCACGGGATCCTCTACTACCCGGGCTTCGAGGTGCTGCCGCCCTACGTGGTGCATCGCACGGGCAAGGTCGATGCGGCGGCCTATGCGCGCATCGAGCAGGAACTGGGGGCGCGGATGGACACGCTGTTCAGCACGGCGCCGATCCCGTTTCGCCGCCAGAACCATGGCGACTATGAGATTCCCGCCCTCACCCTGCGGCCCGACATCGCGCCGGGCCGCTCGGGCTTCGGGGTGCACCAGGCACCGGCCGAAGCCCAGGCTGCCGCCGAGGCTTAGGGCAGCACCGGCGTGGCGGCCGCGGCGGCTATGGCCGCATCGGCATCCACGCGCAGCATGAAGCGCCGGGCGACGAGGTCGTTGGCTGCGGCGGTCACGGCCGACACGTAGCCCGCCTGGTTGGTGTAGCGCTCCTGCAGCGACAGGCGCGGGTCGCCGCTGCCGGTGCGCGCGGCCGCGGTCTTGGCGAACGGGAAGTACGCGCCGAACAGGCCGGCCTGGTCGATGGTGGCGGGCTTGCTGGTGTAGTTCCAGCCGGTGTTGGTGCCCAGGGGCACGGCCACGTCGAGGCTGCGGATGCCGGCGATGTCGTTGCCGTCGGCATCGACCTGCGGCACGAGGATGGCGTAGTCGCGGCCCAGGTAGGCCGGCGGCACCTGGGTGGGGATGCCGCTCTCGTCCTGCGGACGGTAGCTCGGGCCCCAGTCGAGCAGCGAGAAGGTGTTGACCAGGCCGGTGTAGCCCACGCCCGGAATGGCCGGGAACTTCACCTGCTGCGGCCGCACCAGGGTGCTGTCGGCGAGCCTGGGCACCTGGCTGTCGGGCGGGTTGGTGCCCTTCACGACCCAGTCCTCGAGGTTCTGGTAGAGCGCGCGCACCACGGGGATCACGCCGGCATTGCCGTTGGTGGCGTAGAGCGCGCCGGCGGCGCTGCCGGGCATCGAGGGCAGGCCCAGCAGGTGATGGCTGCTGGCGTAGTAGTACACGCGCGCATTGGCGGGCTGCGCGAGGTCGGTGGTGCCCCAGGCGTCGGTCAGCAGTGGCGAGCCCTGCAGCACGTAGAACTCGGTGCCGCTGAAGCCGATGAAGAGCTTGGGGCAGGTGCCGGTGGCTTCGCAGCGCGACAGGATGCCGCCGCGGCGCTGGGCCACGTCGTCGACGTAGTCCTTCGACAGGCCGCGCGTGCCGGCCTGGCCGAAGGCGGTGTGGTCGGTGCGCACGCCACCGCCGCCACCCGGAATGGCGAAGCGGGTGTTGATGTTGGTCTGGCGCGCGGCGATCTGCGCGAACACGCCGTCGAATACCTTGCGGCCTGCGCGGTCCTCGTTGAAGCCGAGGTGCACGAAGGTCTTCATGAAGTTACCGCACTGCGACACGCCCGATGCAATGGTGTTGCGAATGGCACTGGCCACGGGGTTGGCGGTGCCGGCGGCATCGCTGGCCTCGTGGTGGAAGAAGGCGATCATGTCGCGCAGCGCCGCGAGGCCCAGGCCCATGACCTTGGGATCCTTGGCGACGTAGACGAGCTCGTACATGTAGGCCGGGTCCCAGCCGGCCTTGAGGCACACGCTGGTCTCGTCGGGCGTGCCCGGGAACGGGTTGCCGGCGGCGCACTTGGCGAACTTCCATTCGCTGGCCGGAATGAGCTGGCGCGCGTCTTCCTCGTTGATGCGGCGCGTGAGCACGTAGCCCGGCCTGGTGTTGTCGAGGCTGGCGGTGGCATAGGCCTGCATCGCGGCATTGAACGGGCCACCGGGCAGCGGCAGCGAATCGCCGGTGGCCACGGTGGGCAGCAGTTCGGCGCGGTAGGGGCCGGTGATGGTGCTGCCATCGGGGTTCTTCGCCACGGGCACGGTCAGCGTGACCTTGCCGGCGGCGGCGGGCACGTCGCCCTGCCAGGCGGCGGTGAGGAACACGTAGCCGCGCGATGCGAAGTAGGGATCGAGGTTGACGATGTTGCCGCGGTTGGGCGCGTCGTAGCGCAGCACGCCGCTGGCCTTGCTCATGTCCTTGGGCTTGAAGAGCACGAACTCGGACTTGTATTCGACCTTGCCGTTGGCATTGGTCGGCGCGAGCGCGAGGTCCTGGATGATGGCGTTGTGCGTGTCCTTCGGGTCGACCTCGCCGGTGAAGGTGCCGGTGATCTTCTCGTAGGCGCCGGCGCTGCCGAAGCTGCCGGGCACGTCCTCGGTCTTGGCGATCGAGAGCGTGTACTTGGGCGCGCTGGCCGCGGGCGGTGGGTTGCTGGCGGGCGGGTTGCTGGCGGGCGGGGGCAGCAGCAGGCCGCCGCCGCCTCCACCGCTGCCGCCGCAGGCGGTCAGGAAAAGCGCGGCCGTGACCGCGCTGGCAGCCGCGAGGCTCCATCGATTCATGTCTGTCTCCTGTTTTTTGCTGGATGGATGGCCGGCGCCCGTTGAATGCGAGCGACGGCCGGTGCGGCGCCGATCTCCGCGAAGGCGTATCTGACGTGCCGGGCCTCGTACGGTGTCGCCGTCGATCGACAGCACCCGTTCGGGCTGAGCTTGTCGAAGCCTGTGCGCGGCGCTTCGACTGGCTCAGCGTGAACGGATCTATTTCATCGAAGGCGAGTTCGTATCGGCCAGCCCGGCCTCGCTACTCATTCGGCCTCGATGCCGGCCGCCTTCACGATGCGGCCCCACTTCTGCGATTCGCCGGCCTGGAACTTCGCCAGGTCCTCGGGCGTGGTGGTGAAGACCTCGGTGCCGCTCGGCTCGTAGAAGGCGGTCTTCGCGCTGTCGCTCTTCGCGGCCTTCACCAGCAGTTCGTTGAGGCGCTTGACCACGGCCGGCGGGGTCTTGGCGGGCGCGTAGGCCGCGAACCAGTAGCCCATCTCGTAGCCCTTGACGCCAGCCTCGGCGATGGTGGGCACGTCGGGCGCGAGCGGCGAGCGGCTGGCGCTCGACATGCCGAGCGCACGCAGCTTGCCGCCCTTGACCTGCGGCAGGCCGGTGGCGGTGTCGGTGATCATCATGTCGATCTGGCCGCCGAGCAGGTCGGTCACGGCCAGGGTGTTGCTCTTGTAGGGCACGTGCAGCAGCTTGATGTCGGCCATCTGCTGCAGCAGCTCGCCGGCCATGCGGCTCGACGAACTGCCGCTGCCGAAGCTCAGCTTGCCCGGCTCCTTCTTCGCGAGCGCGATGAAGTCGGCCACGCTCTTCACGTTCGAAGACGGGTTCACCACCATGATCTGGCCGCCCTTGCCCAGGCCGGCGACGGGCGCGAAGTCCTTCACCGGGTCGTAGGGCAGCTTCTTGTAGAGATGCTCGTTGGCCGCGTGCGTGGTGTTGGTGGTGATGAGCACGGTGTAGCCGTCGGCCGGCGCCTTGGCGACGAACTGCGAGGCGATGAAGCCGCTGGCACCGGCGCGGTTGTCGATGACCACGGCCTGTTTGGTCTCGGCCGTGATGACGTTGCCGAGGGCGCGCGCGATCTGGTCGGTGGCGGTGCCGGCCGCGAAGGGCACGACGAAGGTGATCGGCTTCTCGGGGAAGGACTGCGCCTGGCCCAGCAGCGGGGCCAGGGCCAGCGCGGCGCCGAGCAGGGTGAGGGAACGTCGGTTCATGGTCTTGTTGTCTCCGGGATCGATGGTTGGAAATTCGGTGAAGGGTTGCTTCGGCGCTCAGGGGCCGGCCAGGTGGTGCGCAAGCTCGCTCGGCACGCGCACGGGCATGTCGAGCAGCAGGAACGAGAGCGCCTTGCCGTGGGTGTCGAGGTTGAGCGCGTCGTTGACGCCGCCGTCGAGCACGGCGTCGAGCACGAAGTTCATGGCGTGCAGCTTCGGCAGCAGGAAGCGCTGCACCTGCGAGGGCGCGCGGTGGCGAAACTTTTCCGCCACGCGCTCGGGCGTGAGCTGCTCGGCGAGCACGGGATAGAGCGCCGGGTGCCAGGCGATGACGCTGATGTTCGAGCGATCGCCCTTGTCGCCGGTACGGCCGTGGGCGGCGCGGTAGAGAGGAACTTCGAGGCTCATGGCTTGGCTCCTTCCCCCTTTGGGGGAAGGTTGGGATGGGGGCGGCGAGTGGTGGAGAGGGCGTGGCGGTGGTTCAGGCCCAGCACCCTCACCCTGGCCCTCTCCCGCACGCGGGAGAGGGGACAAGGCAGGACTCCCTCTCCCCCTGAGGAGAGGGTTGGGGTGAGGGCTCGGGCGATCGATGACGTGCGACGGTCGCGAAGGGCCGGTGCCCCCACCCCGGCCCTCCCCCAGCGGGGGAGGGAGAAAGACACGGTCTTGCTCATGGCTTGGCTCCTTCCCCCTCTGGGGGAAGGTCGGGATGGGGGCGGCGGGCGGTGGTGAGGGCGTGGCGGTGATTCAGGCCCAGCACCCTCACCCTGGCCCTCTCCCGCACGCGGGAGAGGGGACAAGGCAGGACTCCCTCTCCCCCTGGGGAGAGGGTGGGGGTGAGGGCTCGGGCGGTCGATGACGTGCGACGGTCGTGAAGGCCCGGTGCCCCCACCCCGGCCCTCCCCCAGAGGGGGAGGGAGAAAGACACAGACACGGGTTTGCTCATGCGCCCTCTCCTTCGTCGAGCAGCTCGAAGCGCACCGGCACCGCCTCGCGCGGCAGCAGGCACGAGATGGTGTTGAGCCGCGGCGTGAGCGCGGTACGCACGCCACCGCCGCCCGCGGGTCCGCAGGTGTAGAGGGCCGTGACCTCGCGCGCCAGCCGCTCGGCCTGCGCGCGCTCGGCATGGGTGGCGGCCACGCGCAGCCGCACGTCGCGCAATCCGCTGTCGGGCGTGGCCGCGAGCGCCTGCCCGGCGTCGTCGCCGAAGATGCTCAGCGCGCCGATCAGGTCCACGCGCAGCGCGAGCCCCTCGAGCCGTTCGCGCAGCACCTGCGCCGCGAGCCGTGCCCGTGCCTCGGCACGCGGGCCGGCATAGGAGATCTCGCCCTCGGCAAGCCACCCGCCCTCGTGGCAGACGTTGACCTTGTAGTGCGCGGGCCGCGCATGGCCGCGCACGCCCGAGAGCGCCACGCGGTCGGCACCCGGCAGCGCATGCACCTCGGCCTCGGCGATGTCGGCCACCACGTCGGGCGTGAGGTAGGCGGCGGGGTCGTGCACCTCGTAGAGCAGCTGCTCCTTCACCGTGGCCCCGCTCACGAGACCGCCGGTGCCGTCGGCCTTGCCGATGGTGCAGTGGCCGTCGGCATCGATCTCGGCAATGGGAAAGCCCACGGCCGCGAGGCCCGGCACGTCCTTGTAGCCGGGGTCGGCGAAATAGCCGCCGCAGACCTGCGCGCCGCATTCGAGCAGGTGCCCGGCCATGGTCGCGCGGCCGAGCCGGTGCCAGTCGTCGGCGCGCCAGCCGAAGTGCGACAGCACGGGGCCAACGGTCAGCGAGGGATCGGCCACGCGGCCGCACACCACCATCTGCGCGCCCGCGTCGAGCGCGGCGGCGATCGGCTCGGCGCCGATGTAGGCATTGGCGCTGACCACCCGCAGCCCGTCCATCGCGGCGCCGAGCGCCTCGCGCAACAACGCGCGGTGAGCCGGCCCCGAGAGGTCGTCGCCCTCCACCACCGCGATGCGCGGCACCGGCGCGCCGAGCTCGCGGGCCATGCGCGCGATGTGCCGCGCCGCGGCGCGCGGGTTGGCGGCGCCGAAGTTGCTGACGATGCGGATGCCGTTGTCGAGGCAGCGCGCGAGCACCGGGCGCAGCATGGCGTCGAGCAGCGGTTCGTAGCCGGCCTCGGGGTCGGCACGGCGGCGCAGCTGGGCCAGCGCGAGCGTGCGCTCGGCCAGCGTCTCGAAGATCAGGAAGGCGCGCTGCCCGGCGGGGCCGTGGCGCAGGCGCGCAATCAGGGTGTCGACCACCGGTCCGGCGGCGTCGGTGCGGTCGCCGGAGAAACCGGCGGCGCATCCGATCAGGAGGGGCGGCGATGCGAGGGAATCCATGGCCGGCGACTGTAGGCACCCGTACCTGATCCGTAAAATCGAAAGTTCAGATCGATTGATCTGTATTTCGAATAACAACGAGCGAGCCCCGGAGACAAGCGATGAGCACCCGCAGCGCCGCCGCGCGCAAGACACCCGATCTCTCGACCCGCCAGCTGCGCGCCTTCCTCGCGCTGGCCGAACTGCGCAGCTTCACGCGCGCGGCGCAGGCCAGCCATCTGTCGCAACCGGCTTTCAGCGCGCTGATCCGCACGCTCGAGGACGCGGTGGGCACGCGGCTGTTCGACCGCGACACGCGCAGCGTGCAGCTGACGCCCGAGGGCCGGCTGTTCGAGGGCTCGGCGCGCCGGCTGCTCGACGACATGGGCGGCGCCATGGCCGACCTGGCCGACCACGTGGAGCGCCGCAAGGGCCGGGTGCGCGTGGCCGCCCTGCCCTCGCTGGCCGCGGGCTGGCTGCCGAGCGTGTTCGCCGAGTTCATGCAGGCCTGGCCCGGCATCCGCGTCGACCTCGACGATGCGCTGTCAGACGCCTGCATCGCGCTGGTGCGCAGCGGCCAGGCCGACTTCGCGCTCGCGGCTTCGGGCGCGGGCGAGGCGGCCTACAGCGACCTGCGCGGCCAGCGGCTGTGCGCCGACCGCTTCCACCTGGTGTGCCGAACCGACCATCCGCTCGCGCGCGAGACCCGGCTGACGGCCAAGAAGCTCGCGCCCTGGCCCTTCATCCAGATGGCGCGCAACAGCAGCGTGCGGCAGGCGCTCGACGTGGCGCTGCATCCGCTGCGGCTCAACGCGGTGTTCGAGGTCGAGCACCTGGCCACGGTGATGGGGCTGGTCGAGGCCGGGCTCGGCATCAGCGTGGTGCCGGCGCTCACGCTGTTCCACTTCCGGCGCGAGACGCTGGTGACGCGGCCGCTGCCGCTGCCCGCGCTCACGCGCACGGTCTACCTGGTGCAGCGCAGCGAGGGCAGCCTGTCGGTGGCGGCGCAGACGCTGCACGACCTGATCGTGGCGCGGCTGGGCAAGCTCAAGCTCGACGACTTCTGATCAGCCCTCGCCGCCGGCCGCCCTGGCCGCCGCGGCCACCATCTCGCGCAGCCAGGCATGCGCGGCGTCGTGGTCGTTGCGCCCGTGCCAGACCGCGCGCGTGACCACGGTGGCGGCGCGGTACGGCGGCTGGCGCTGCAACAGTTCGCCGGCACGCGCGAGGTAGGCGCCGAGCGAGGCCGGCACGATCGACAGCATGTCGCTCTCGCGCAGCAGCGCGGGAATGGCCAGCGAATGCGGCACGGTCACGCGCAGGCGCGGCGCCTGGCCGATCGCGGCCAGGGCCTCGGCGAGCGCGGAGCGGTCGAACATCTCGGACTGGCGCGCGAGGCCGCGCTCGAGGATGAAGCCGTCGACGGCGCCCTCCTCCTGCCCGCCGAGCGAGGTGGTGACCAGCGCGTACTTGGCGAGGTCGCGCACCGCGAGCTTGCGCCTGGCCGCCGGATGGCCCTTGCGCATCAGGATCACCTCGCCCTGCGACAGCAGGGTGCGCGCATTGAGCCGCGCCGGCACCTGCGAGAAGGTGCCGATGGCGAGGTCGATGCGGCCCAGGTCGATCTGCTCGGCGAGGTCGAGCCGGGTCGAGGGGCGGATCACCAGGTCGACGCCGGGCGCGGCCTGCTGCAGCGCGCGCGTGAGGCCCGCGACGATGACCGCCGTGATGTGGTCGTTGGCCGCGATCGTGAAGCGGCGCGACGACAGCGCGGGATCGAAAGGCTCGACACCGAGCGTGGCCTCGATGCGGCGCAGCGCATCGCGCAGCGCGGGCGCCATCGCGCTCGCGCGGCCGGTGGGCTGCATGCCCTTGCCGGTGCGCACGAACAGCTCGTCGCCCACCAGCTCGCGCAGCCGCGTGAGCGCATGGCTCACGGCCGACTGGCTGAGGTTGAGCCGGCGGCCGGCCAGGATCAGGTTGCGGTCCTCGAAGACCGCGTCGAAGACCTTCAGCAGGTTGAGGTCCATGCGTCCGATGCTCATGGCGCGCTTCTTCGTGAGTTGAATGCCGTGCATTCTGCGCTTGCAAAAGCGCCAGTTCCATTCAATTCGGGGCCGGCCGATCATTCGGCCACTTCACACCACGAGGCCCGCCATGAACGCACTCACACGCCGCCGCTTCACGCAGGCCGCGCTCGCCCTTCCAGCAGCCGGCTGGCTGCCGCGCGCCTTCGCGCAGTCGCAGGGCAGCCCGGGCAAGCTGCTGGTCGGCTACCCGGCCGGTGGCACGCTCGACACCACGGCGCGGCAGCTCGCCGAGGCCTGGCGCAAGCAGGGCCGGCACTACCTCGTCGACAACCGCGCGGGCGCGGCGGGACGCATCGCGAGCGGCCAGCTCAAGCGCGAGAAGCCCGATGCGAGCGTGCTGCTGTGCACGCAGGCCTCGGCGCTCACGATCTATCCGCATGTCTACAGCAAGCTGGCCTACGACCCGGCCACCGACTTCGTGCCGGTCTCGCCGCTGGTGATCGCGACCTGCGCGCTCGCGGTCAGCAGCGCGGTGCCGGCTTCGGTGAAGAGCCTACAGGACTACCTGGCCTGGGTGCGCGCCACGCCCACCGGCGCGAGCTACGCCTCGCCGGCCGCGGGATCGGTGGCGCACTTCCTCGGCTGGCAGCTGTCGGAGGCCGGCGGGCTCAAGCTGCAGCACGTGGGCTACCGCGGCTCGGCGCCGGCGATGCAGGACCTGCTGGGCGGCCAGATCCCGGCCTACCTCGGCTTCGTGGCCGACTTCCTGCCCTACCTGCAGCAGGGCAAGCTGCGCATCCTCGCCGTGAGCGGCGAGCAGCGCTCGCGCTTCATGCCGGCCGTGCCCACCTTCGCCGAGCAGGGCTTCGCGCAGATCCGCGGCGCCGAGAACTACGGCGTGTTCGCGCCGCCCGGCACGCCCGAGGCCGGCGTGCGCGCGCTGCACGAGGCGATGGTCGTGGCCAGCAAGGACCCGGGCCTGCGCGCGGCCTTCGACCAGGTCGGCCTCGAGGTCCACACGCTGGCACCCGACGACTACGCGCGCCAGATCCGGCGCGAGCGCGAAGCCTGGGGGCCCGTGGTGCGGGCCTCGGGCTTCCGCTCGGACGAATGAACCCTCCAACCCCCACGAGCAAAGACATGAGCACGACGCACACCGACCGCGAGGAACTGATCGAGCGAAGCCTTCCCTTCCTCGAGGAGATCAAGGACATGACCACGGGCACCGAGGTCGAGCAGTGGCTCAACCGCACCCATGGCCCCGACAGCGCGCTCTACCAGTCGCTGGCGCGGCTGGTGAGGCAAGGCGTGCGCGACGGCTGGGCCGCCAATGTCGAACTCGACGGGCCCATCTACCGCCGCAGCCGCATCGCCGAGCCCTCGGAGCGCACCTTGGGCTTCAGCATCACGGCCGTCTACATGGACAGCACCGGCAACACGCAGGGCAACCCCGGCCACGCCTACCGCGGGCAGTACCACGCCCATCCCTATGGCGAGTTCAACATGGTGGTGCCGCTCAACGACGGCGCCGCGCTCAACGGGCCCAACGGCTGGTGCGAAGCCGGCTGGACCGCGCCCGCGCCGGGCAGCCACCACTACCCCGAGGCGCGCGGCGGCGCGGTGATCGCGCTGTTCTTCCTGCCGGCGGGGCGCATCGCCTACCACCCGGCACCACGGGACTGAGCGATGAGGCAGGACGACGCTCCCACCGACAGCGCACGCCATGTCGACGCGGTGCTGCGCGCGCGCCGCTCGGTGCGCGCCTATTCGCCACGGCCGCTGCCGCAGGCGCTGGTGCGCGAGATCCTGCAGGTGGCGGCCACGGCGCCGAGCAATTCGAACACCCAGCCCTGGCGCGTGCACGTGCTCGCCGGCGCGCCGCTGAAGGCGCTCGGCGATGCGCTCGATGCGGCCTTCGTGGCGGGCGATTTCGAGGCGCCTTCGCACTTTCCCGATCCGCTGCCCGGCCCCTTCTGCGAGCACCAGTCGGCCTTCGCGGCGCGCTACTACGGCGCGCTGGGCATCGACCGCGCGGACGCCGCGGCCCGCTCGCGGCAGACGCGGCGCAACTACGGCTTCTTCGGCGCGCCGGTCGGGCTGATCTTCGGCATCGATGCGCGGCTCGCGCGCCACAGCTGGCTCGACCTCGGCCTGTTCGTGCAGAACGTGATGATCGCGGCCCAGGCGCGCGGCATCGACACCTGCCCGCAGGTCTCGTTCGCGCCCTTCCATGCGCTGATCGCCAAGCGGCTGGGCATGCCTGCCGAGGAGGTCACGGCCTGCGGCATGTCGATGGGCTGGGGCGACCCGTCGGCCGAGGTCAACCGGATGGCGATGCCGCGGCGGGCGGTCGACGACTTCGCGTGCTTCGACGGCTTCGGCGAAGCCGCGACCAGTTGAGACAAGCCGCGCCGTGCGCCGCTGGCCACAATGAAGCCCCACCCGTGGAGGCCGCATCGATGGCACAGGCGCATGCAGCATGACGAACAGAAGGCGCTGATACGGCGCGCGCTGGCATTGATCGCCAGCGGCGGCACCGAGCGCGGCGAACCCTCGCTGAGCCCGGTGTCGCGCTACCTCGACCCCGAGCGCCATGCGCGCGAGGTCGAGCGCATCTTCCGCCGCCATCCGCTGGCGCTGTGCCCCTCGGCCGCGCTCGCACGGCCGGGCGACACGCTGGCCATCGACGCGGCCGGCATGCCGCTGCTGCTGGTGCGCACGCGCGAAGGCGACTTGCGCGGCTTCGTCAACGCCTGCCGCCATCGCGGCGCGCGGCTGCGGCCGGCCGGCGTATCGAACCAGCGTGTGCTCGTGTGCCCTTACCACAGCTGGACCTACGGGCTCGACGGCAGCCTGCGCGGACGGCCCGGCGAGGCCGACTTTCCGCATGCGCCGGCCGCCGACTGCCAGCTCGCGCGCGTGCCGGTGGCCGAGGCGCTGGGCTTCGTCTGGGCGATTCCGCGCGTGGCCCATGGCGAGGACGATGCGCGCATCGACATGGAAGGCTGGCTCGGCCGCTTCGGCGCCGACCTGCGCCACTGGGGCTACGACCGCTGGGTGCCGTTCGACCAGCGCGAGTTCGCGAACGCCGCCAACTGGAAGATCCCGTTCGAGGCCAACCTCGAGACCTACCACTTCCAGTACGCGCACCGCGACAGCATCGCGCAGATGTTCCACGACAACCTGCTGATCGCCGACCACGAGGGCGCGCACCAGCGCATCTTCCTGCCCAAGCGCGGCATCGAGCAGCTGCGCGAGTTGCCCGAGGACCAGTGGCAGCTCGGGCCGCATTCGAACGTCATCTACTACTTCTTTCCGGCCACCTTCATCCTGCACGAGGGCGACCATGCGAACGCCTTCACCGTGCTGCCCGAAGCCCCCGAGCGATCGCGCGTGATCGCGACCATGCTGATCCCCGAGCCGCCCGCGAACGAGAAGGCGCAACGGCACTGGCGCCGCAACCTCGACTCGTACTGGGGCGCGCTGGCCGAGGACTTCGCGCTCGGCGTGTCGGTGCAGTCCACGCTCGCGAGCGGCGCGCAGGCGTCGCTGTACCTGGGCGCGACCGAGTGCTGCTCGGCGAAGTTCCACGCGGACGTGGAAGCGGCGCTCTCCTGAAGCCCCCCTCGGCCATCGGCCACGGCACGGGCCGGCTTGACATGCAGGCATTTGCCTGCATATCATCCGCTCACGCACGAACGACGACGAATGGACGCTGACAAGGTTTTCAAGGCACTGGGCGACCCGACCCGCAGGAAGCTGCTCGATCTGCTGCACGACCACAACGGGCAGACGCTCGGCGAGCTCTGCGAGCACCTGGACATGGCGCGGCAATCGGTCACGCAGCACATCGGGCTGCTCGAGGCGGCCAACCTGGTGACCACGGTCTGGCGCGGCCGCGAGAAGCTGCACTTCATCAACCCGGTGCCGCTGCACGAGGTCTACGAGCGTTGGGTGCGCAAGTTCGAACGTCAGCGGCTCACGCTGCTGCACGACCTCAAGAAGGAACTCGAAGGAGAGTGACGATGAAGCCAGAGAAGATCAGCTATGTCTACGTGACCTACATCCGCTCGACGCCCGAGAAGGTGTTCGAGGCCATCACCCGGCCCGAGATCGCGCGGCGCTACTGGGGCCACGAGAACGTCTCCGACTGGAAACCCGGCTCGCCGTGGCAGCACGTGCGCGCCAGCGACGAGCGCACGGTCGAGCTGGTGGGCCAGGTGGTCGAGATCGCGCCGCCGACGCGACTGGTCATCACCTGGGCCGGCGCCTCGCAGGCGGCCGATCCCCAGGCCTACAGCCGCGTGGCCTTCGACATCGTGCCGTACGAGGACATGGTGCGGCTCACCGTCACGCACGACGAGCTCGAGGCCGGCAGCGGCATGGCCAAGGGCATCCAGCAGGGCTGGCCGATCGTGCTGTCGAGCCTCAAGTCGCTGCTCGAGACCGGCGAGGGCATCGACGTCTTCGCGAAGCCCAAGGCGGCCTGAGGCCGCGCACCCGGAGCAACGCCATGACCCAGCCCTACACCGGCGGTTGCGCCTGCGGCGCGGTCCGCTACAGCACGCCGCATGCGCCGATCTTCCAGAACCATTGCCAGTGCAGCGACTGCCGGCGGCGCAGCGGTACCGGGCATGGCTCGTACCTGACTTTTCCGGCGCGCGCCGAGATGGCGATCACCGGCGAGGCCAGCGAATGGGCGATCGCGGCCGACAGCGGCCAGCAGAAGCGCCATGCCTTCTGCCCGGTCTGCGGCACGCCGCTGTTCGTGCGCTTCTCGGGCATGCCCGAGCTGATCGCGGTGCATGCGGGCAGCCTCGACGAACCCGAACGCTTCGCGCCGCAGGTGCTCACGTACCGCGTGCGCGGCCTGGCGTGGGATGGTCTCGATCCCGCGCTGCAGGCCTTCGAGCGGATGCCGACGGCTTAGGCGAGGTTCAGGCCAGCGCGTCGGGCACGCCCGGCACCGCGGGCTTCACGCTGGCCTCGACGGGCGGAATCGGAATCATCGTGTCCCCTGCTTCCGCGGCCGCCACGGCCGAAGCCACCGATCCCGCGGCTTCCGCCAGCGCGGCTTGCGCGGTCGGGTTCGGCGTGGGCTCCCCGATCTTGCGCAGCGTGTTGCGGTCGGTGTGGGCGAAAGGCTCGGGCTTGCCGCGCACGTCGAGCAGCGTGGTCTGCTCGTACGACCAGCTGCCGTCGTCGTGCAGCGTCACGTCGATGGTGTAGCGCAGGGTCTTGAACGCGTGCTCGAGGAAGGGGTTGGCGAGGATGCCGTTGGTGTCGCCGCCGCGCACGGCCTCGAGGCGGAAGCTGCGCGCATCGGGCGCGGCCTGGCCGGTGGCCATGGCCGTGAGACCGCGCGGGATCGACAGGGTCTGGACCAGCGCGCCGGTGGCCGGCTCCCAGAGCCAGTAGCCGACCTGGTCGTGGAAGGTCTCGACGTCGTCGGGCTTCACGATCCGCAGGTGGTAGCGCAGGCCGTAGAAGATCTGCGGGCCGTTGGTCTGCGCATCGATCGGCTGGAACTCGGCATGCTCGATGAAGGCCTCGGCCTCGGGGCCGTCCTCCTTCGGGCTCACGTCGTGGCCCATGGTGCCCATCCAGATGCCGGCCAGGCCGGTCAGCGGGCCGAGGTTGGCGAGCGTGTGCGGATCGGGCTCGGGTTCGGTGTAGATGTCCTGCGGAAAATCGGCCATGGGGCACTCCTCTTGTTCGTTGTTCGTGATGCAGTGGGAAACGGATCGGGGGCCGCCATCACTGGTCGAGCCGGATGCCGACCTTCGCGATGATCGCGCCCCACTTGCGGCCTTCGCTGTCGATGAAGGCCCTGAATTCCTCGGGCGAGCCGCCGCCGACGGCCAGCCCCTGGTTGGCGAGCAGCTCGCGCACGGCGGGATCGCGCAGCACGGCGTTGACGTCGGCATTGATGCGGCGCACCACCTCGCCCGGCGTGCCGGCGGGCGCGAACAGGCCGTTCCACGCCAGCGACTCGAAGCCCGGGTAGCCCGACTCGGCGACCGTCGGCAGCTCCTTCATGAGCTCGAAGCGCTGCGCGCTGGTGATCGCGATCAGCTTCACGCGCTTGCCCTGGATCAGCGGCAGCAGCGCGGGCGCCACGGTGAACAGCGCCTGCGTGTCGCCCGAGGCCAGCGAGAGCCCGGCCGGCGGCGAGCCCGCGTAGGGCACGTGCACCGCCTCGATGTGCGTGACGCTGCGCAGCAGCTCCATCGTGAGGTGCGAGGAACTGCCCGCGCCCACCGAGGCGTAGCTGAAGCGGTCGCGCTGCCCCTTCACCCAGGCGATGAACTCGGGCAGCGTGTTGGCCGGATTGCTGGCCTGCACCGCGAGCACGTTGGGCTGCGAGGTGGTCAGCACGATCGGCAGCAGGTCACGCGCCGGTGCGTACGGCATGCGCGCGTACATGTAGGGGCCGAAGGCGATCGGGCCGTTGAAGCCGATGCCCAGCACATGGCCGTCGGGCGGCGCCTTCGCCACCGCGTCCATGCCGATCAGCCCGCCGGCGCCGGCCTTGGTCTCGACCACCACCGGCTGCTTCCACACGGTGCGCAGGCGGTCGGCCAGGGTGCGCGCGATCAGGTCGAGCGAGCTGCCCGCGGGCGCGGGCACGACGATGCGCACGGGCTTCACGGGCCAGTCCTGGGCCTGGGCGCCCAGCGACAGCGTGCAGGCGCACAGCAGTGCGGCGATGCGGTGGAGCAAGCGGGCCATGGCGGTCTCCTCGTGCGTCAACGCGCGGGCGACGCCGCGTGGAAGCGCTCGCGCGCCTGGCCCAGCAGCTCGACGCAGCGCGCATCGAACTCCGGCGTGTAGCGCACGTCGGGCACCACGATGTTGAAGGCCGCGGGCGCGGCCGGGTCGCCCGAGTCGATGGCGATGGCGATGCCCACCACGCCCGGCGTGTGCTCGCCGCGCGAATAGGCGATGCCGCTTTCGCCGACCTCCTCGAGCTGGCGCTTGAGCACCGCGAGCGTGGTGGCGGTGGCGGGCGTCTGGGCCTGCAGCCGCACGTTCTTGAGGTAGGTCTGGCGCCGCGCCGCGGGCATGGCCGCGAGGATCGCCTTGCCGGCCGAGGTCGAGTACAGCGGAAAGCTGTCGCCCACCGCCATGCGGTAGGACAGCGGCGCGCGCGACTCGGCCACGCAGGCGCGCTCGACCTCGTCGCCGCGCAGCACCGAGAACGAGGTGGCCTCGCCCGCGGTGCGCGCGAGCCAGTCGACGATGGGCCGGGCCTGCGCCATCAGCCGTTCGCGCAGGCCGCTGCCGCGCACCAGCTCGAACACGGCCGGGCCCAGCGCATAGGTGCTCTGCGCGCCGTCGAAGCCGAGGAACTCGCGCGCCACCAGGTTGCGCAGCAGGTGCGTGAGGCTGCTCTTGGGGATGCCGAGCGCGATGCCGATCTCGTGATGGGTCAGCGCCCCGCCCTGGCGCGCGAGGAGCTGGAGGATGTCGAGCACCCGGTCCGCCGACTTCACGGCGGCCGATTCGGGTGGCTTGCTGTCTGCTGCGTCCATGGGTGCCTGTGCTGTGAGGTGCGCCGATTCTAGGAAGCGCGCGGCCCGCGTCCCACCGATCGGCGCGCCGGTGTTTGACAGCCGCGGTTTGCGTGTTTATATTCTGGAACAGTTCATATACATGAACACACATCGATTCCAGGACATCCCGCGTTCAAGCATCGAAACACCTCGCCGTCTTATGCAGCGCCTCTATTTCCACGAAATCCTCGACCCCGTGCGCCAGCCCGGCGCCCACACCCGCTATCTCGAGACCCTGGGCCGCCTGGTGCGCACCGAGGGCAATGCCCGCGGTTCGGCCAGCAACGGCTGCATGGCGGCCTGGGTGCCGGTGTTCCTCACGGGCCGCTGGCCCGAGATCGTGACCTTCTGGGAGATGCAGGGCGGCTGGGAGGGCTTCGGGCGCCACTTCGACGCCACGCCCGACCTGTTCCACGAACCGCTCGAGCGCTTCTACGGCGAGCGCACGGGCGGCTTCGACCGCGTGCTGGTGGCGGCCGACTACAGCATCGACCGCGCGCGGCTGCTGGCCGAGGGCGTGCGCGCGCCGGTGGTGCTGCAGCAGACCATCGGCCTCGAGGCGGGCGGCGCAAGCGACTACCTCGCGCGGCTCGGCGAGGCCGCCATGCGCATCGAGGGCCCGGGCGCACCGCGCCTGTTCGGCGCCTACGAGACCGCGCTGCGCAACGGCAGCGAGGCGCTGGTGCTGTGGGCCTTCGACGACTTCGCCGCGCTCGCCGCCTTGCAGGCGCGGCCCGATGCGGCGCCCGGCTGGGCCGACTGGGCCCGCACCGTGCGGCAGCACGAACGCACGCACACCGGCCTGGTGCTGCGGCCGGCCGACTGGTCGCCGCTGCGCTGAATCCGCTTTTTCTTTTTTCATGACCTTCGAACCTGGAGACAACGCAATGGAACGCAGACGATTCCTCGAAAGCAGCGGCGCGCTCGGTGCCGCGGCGGCGGCCACGGTCGCCTCGGCGGCCGCAACCGCCCTGCCCGGTTGCAGCAGCGCCGCGCCGGCAGCGCGCCCCTCGGGCAAGACCTTCGTGCTGGTGCACGGTGCCTGGCATGGCGCCTGGTCGTGGGAGCGGCTGACCCCGCTGCTGCGCGCCCGGGGCCACGAGGTGCGCGTGCTCACGCTCGCGGGCGTCGGCGAACGCATCGGCGAGATCTCGACCGCGATCGACCTCGAGACCCACATCGCCGACGTGACCGGCTTCATCCGCAGCCAGGACCTGCGCCAGGTGGTGCTGGTGGGCCACAGCTACGGCGGCTACCCGATCACGGGCGCGCTCGACCGGCTCGCGGCCGAGCGCCGCATCGACACGGTGGTGTACCTCGATGCCTTCGCGCCGCACGACGGCGAACGCATGCTCGACTACCTCGACGCCACCGGCAAGGCCGAGCTGCAGGCCGCGCATCGCGCGGGCAATTCGCGCTGGCCCAAGCTGCCGGCCAAGGCCTTCGGTCTCGGCAATCCGGCCGACATCGCCTGGGTCGACGCGCGCCTGACCGACCACCCGAACGGCACCTACCTGCAGCCGATCTCGCTGCGCGCCGCGCCCGGCGCGGCCGCGCGCAAGCGGCTCTACATAGCGGCCTCGGCGCCCGCCATGCCGGTGTTCGACGCGCACAAGGCGCGGGTGCGCAAGGACCCGGCCTGGACCTTCGTCGAGGTGCAGGGCGGCCACGACGCGATGGTCGACCACGCCGACACGATCGCGCGGCTGCTCGATGCGCATGCCTGATTCCTCCCACTTCCTCTTGCTGCCATGAAGCTCATCCTCCAACCCGCCGCGGCGATCGCATGCCTGGCACTGGCCGGCGCCACGCACGCGCAGCCCGCGCCCATGCCCACGCTGCTCGAGGCCGCCACCGCGATCCGCGAGCACACCACCACCAGCTGCGAACTGGTCGAGCGCTCGCTGCGCGCGGCCGACCTGCACCAGGACCTCCACGCCTTCATCACCATCGACCGCATCGGCGCGCGCCGCGCCTGCGCCGAGGCCGACCGCGCCGTGGCGCAGGGCCGCAGGCTCGGGCGGCTGCATGGCGTGCCGGTCGCGATCAAGGACAACATCCTCGTCAAGGGCCTGCCCTTCACCGGCGGCACGCGCGCGCTGCAGGGCTACGTGGCGACACAGGACGCGCCGGCCGTGGCGCGGCTGCGCGCCGAGGGCGCGATCGTGATCGGCAAGCTCAACCTGCACGAGCTGGCCTTCGGCGCCACCGGCAACAACTTCGCCTATGGCGCGGTGGGCAATGCCTACGACCCGAGCCGCTTCGCGGGCGGCTCCAGCGGCGGCTCGGGCGCGGCCGTGGGCGCGCGCATCGTGCCGGCCGCGCTCGGCACCGACACCGGCGGCTCGGTGCGCATCCCGGCCGCGCTCAACGGCATCGTGGGGCTGCGGCCGACCGCGGGCCGCTATTCGGGCGAAGGCGTGCTGCCGGTCTCGACCGCGCGCGACACCATCGGCCCGCTGGCGCGCAGCGTGGCCGACCTGGCGCTGCTCGACGAGATCCTCTCGGGCAGCCGCGGCGAGGTGCAGCCGAAGCCGCCCACGGGCCTGCGCCTGGGCGTGGCGCGCGCGGCCTTCTACGACAACGCCGACGAGGCCACGCGCCGCGCCTTCGATGCCGCGCTCGACAAGCTCAAGGGCGCGGGCGCGCAGATCGTCGAGATCGAGCTCCCGCAGCTGCGCGAGGTCGCGGCCAAGGTCGCGCCGGTCACCGACTACGAGGCGCGCGTGGGCATCGCCGCCTTTCTCGCGAAGTACAAGACCGGCGTGAGCCTCGACCGGCTGGTGGCCGACATCGCGAGCCCCGACGTGGCGGCGGGCTTTCGCAACCGCATCGTGTCGGCCAGCGCGCCGACGCGCGAAGCCTACGAGACCGCGCTCAAGGTCGAGCGGCCGAAGCTGCAGGCGCTGCTGCGCGGCGCGTTCGAGAGCAACCGGCTCGACGCCCTGCTCTACCCCGTGACGCTGGCGCCGGCGCTGCCGATCCGCGGCACCGAGATGAGCGTGACGATCAACGGCCGCACCACCAGCACGCTGGCCGCCTACATCGCCAACACCGGCCCCACCAGCACGGCCGTGCTGCCGGGCGTGACGGTGCCGATCGCGCTGTCCGACGAGGGCCTGCCGATCGGCCTGGCCATCGACGGCTTGTGGAACAGCGACCGGGCCTTGCTCGCGATCGCGATGGGCATGGAAACGATCTTCCCGGCGCTGCCGGCTCCCAAGCAATGAAAGAAGGCATGAAGGACAGACAAGACATCCCCGGCGAGAACCGCTTCGACGTGATCGTGATCGGCGGCGGCAGCGCCGGCGTGGCGGCCGCGATCTCGGCCGCGCGCGGCGGCGCACGCACCCTGCTGGTCGAATCGGCGCCGATGATCGGCGGCGAGCTGATCAGCGGCATCTCGATGCTCGGCTGCCTCTCGACGCGCGGCGACTGGATCGTGGGCGGCGTGGTCACCGAGCTGCTCGACCGGCTCAAGCCCCTGGGCGGCTACATCGGCCCGGTGTTCGACTACCGCGCGCTGCACCTGGTGTGCTTCGACACCGAGCTCATGAAGATCGCGGTGATGCAGGCCGTGGCCGAGGCCGGCGTGCACCTGCGCGTGCAGGCCTTCTTCTGCGGCATCGAGACCGGTGGCGACGACACCCGCGTGCGGCTGATGCACAAGGGCGGCGAGGCCTGGTACGCGGCGCGCGTGGTGATCGACTGCTCGGGCGACGGCGACGTGGCGGTGGCAGCGGGCGCACCGAGCGAGAAAGGCGCGCCCGGCACCGGCGCGCTGCAGCCGCCGAGCCTGGTCTACCGCGTGTGCGGCGTCGAGACCGAGCCGCTGCTGCGCTTCGTGCGCGACAACCCCACGCACTTCGGCCTCGGCGACTACCCGGGCCTGGGCATGGATGCGCGCCAGTGCGCCGAGGCGCTGTACGCCCAGGGCCAGCCCAAGGTGCTGCTGCGCGGCACGCAGGGCCTGCTCAAGCAGGCGATCGATGCCGGCGAGATGTACCCGACCTCGGTGCTCGCGATCGTGCCGACCTCGACCGCGCGCAAGGAGGTCAGTATCAACTCGACCCAGCTCGCGGGCGTGGACGGCACGCGCGCGGCCTCGCTGAGCGAGGCGCTGCCGCAGCTGATGGCGCAGGTGTCGCAGGGCCTGGCCTTCCTGCGCCGGCGCGTGCCGGGCTTCGAGCAGGCGGCGCTGGCGGCGGTGGCGCCGAAGATCGGCGTGCGCGAGACGCGGCGCATCCTCGGCGAGCACGTGCTCGACGAGGCCGACATCATGCAGGGCCGCAAGCGCGCCGACGGCATCGCCAAGGGCGGCCACGAGCTCGACATCCTCGCGGTCGACGGCCACCGGCACGAGACCATCGCCGAGGGCGGCTCCTACGACATCCCCTACGAATGCCTGGTGCCGCGCGGCCAGCGCCGGCTGCTGGTGGCGGGGCGCTGCATCTCGAGCACGCGCGAGGCGCAGAGCTCGGTGCGCGTGATGGGCACCTGCATGGCGATGGGCCAGGCCGCCGGCACCGCGGCGGCGCTGTGCGCGCTCGACGACGGCTGGAGCGGCGACGTGCGCGACGTGGACCGCGCGCGACTGCGCCGCACGCTGATCGCCGACGGCGCCGTGCTCGAGGGGACGCTGTAGTGGGCCGCACGCTGTCGCTCGCGCACCTGAGCCTGATCGACGCCACGCCGCCCGAGCTGGTGCGCGCGGCCGGCGAGGCGGGCTTCCGCTCGGTCGGCCTGCGGCTGCATCCGGCCCGGCCGGGCGAGGCGCCGCACCCGATGCACGCAGGCTCGCCGATGCTGGCCGAGACGCGCGCGCTGATGAACGCGCTGGACGTGGCGGTTCACGACGTCGAAGTGGTGCGGCTGTCGGCCGGCTTCGAGGCGCGGCGCTTCGAGCCGATGCTGGCGGTGGCGGCGTCGCTGGGGGCGCGCTGGCTGGTGGTGAACGGCGACGACGACGATCGGGCGCGGGCCGCCGCCAACCTCGCGGCGCTCGGCGAGATCGCGGGCGCGCACGGCCTTTCGATCGGGCTCGAATTCATGGTCTACACGGCCGTGCCCACGCTCGATGCCGCGCTGCGACTGGTGCGCGAGACCGGACGATCGAACGTGCATGTGCTGGTCGACACGCTGCACTTCTTTCGCAGCGGCACGACGGCAGATCGCATCGCGCGCACGCCGGAAATCGCGCGCGGCTGGGCGCAGTTCAGCGATGCGCCCGCGCGGCGCCATCCGGCCCTGTCGCCCGCCGAGGAGGCACGCGCGCACCGCCTGCTGCCGAGCGAAGGCGCGCTGCCGCTGGCCCAGGTACTCGATGCGGTGGCGGCCGACGCGGTGCTGTCGATCGAGGCACCCTCGGCCGTGCGCCGCCATCACCTCGGCATGGCAAGGCGCGCCGAACTGGCGTACACCACGGCCAGGCGCTGGCTCGATGCCGCCGCACGACCGCAGCAGGAACACGCTCATGCCCTCCACTGACACGAACCCATCTCTTCAACCCGCGCTGCGGCTCGACGGCCGCACCGCAGTGCTCGGCATCCTCGGCGACCCGGTCGCGCAGGTGAAGGCGCCCGCGCCGCTCACGGCCCGGCTGCAGCAGGCAGGCCTCAATGCCGTGCTGGTGCCGATGCATGTGCGCGCCGACGACGTGGCGGCCCTGCTGCCCGCGCTGCTCACGCTGCACAACCTCGCGGGCTTCATCGTCACCGTGCCGCACAAGCAGCGCGTGGCGGACCTGCTCGGCGATGGCCTGCTGCCCGGTGCCCGGCGCGCCAACGCCGCCAACGTGGTGCGCCGCACCGCCCAGGGCGGCTGGCAGGGCGAGCTGCTCGATGGCAGCGGCTTCGTGGCGGGACTGCGCGCCGCGGGCTTCGATCCGCACGGGCGCGCGGCCTGCATCGCGGGCGCGGGCGGCGCGGCCTCGGCCATTGCCTTCGCGCTCGCCGATGCCGGCGCGCGCTCGGTGCGTGTCTGCGACCTCGACGCGGCGAAGGCCGAGGCACTCGCGCGGCAGCTGCAATTGCATGGCGCCGAGGCCGGCATCTGGAACGGCCGCGAGCCCGGCGAGGCCGAACTGCTGGTGAACGCCACGCCCGTCGGCATGCGAGTTGACGATCCACTGCCCGTGCCCGCCGGCGCGCTGCGCGCCGGCCTCTGGGTGGCCGAGGTCATCATGGCGCCGGCCGTCACGCCGCTGCTGCAGGTGGCGCGCGAGCGCGGCTGCATCGCGCACGAAGGCCGCCACATGCTGGAGCGGCAGCTCGGGCTGATGGCAGACTTCTTCGAGCCCGCGATCCTCGCGATCGCGCCCGAGCGGCTGGAGGTGGCGGCATGACGCGCGCCTTCATCGACGGCTTCGAGGCGCGCCTCGTCGACGTGGGCGAGGCGCGGATCTTCGCGGAGATCGGCGGCTCGGGCCCGCCCCTGCTGCTGCTCCACGGCTACCCGCAGACGCATGCGGCCTGGCACCGCATGGCGCCGGTGCTCGCGCGCCACTACACGGTGGTGGCGGCCGACCTGCGCGGCTATGGCGACAGCCTCGGCCCGCCCGGCGATCCGCTGCACGCGGCGCACAGCAAGCGCGCGGTGGCGGCCGACCAGGCGGCGCTGATGCGCGCGCTGGGCTTCGAGCGCTTCGCGGTGATCGGCCACGACCGCGGCGCGCGCGTCGCGCACCGGCTGTGCCTCGATCATCCGGAGCGCGTCGCGGCCTTCGGCTCGATCACCGTGATTCCCACCGTCGAGATGTGGGCGCGCGCGAACAAGGACTTCGGCCTCAAGAGCTGGCACTGGTTCATGCTGGCCCAGCCCTTCGACCTGCCCGAGCGCCTGCTCGCGGCCGACCCGGCCTTCTTCCTCGACTGGACGCTGCGCAACATGGTGCGGCGCTTCGACGCGGTGACGCCCGAGGCCCATGCCGAGTACCTGCGCGCCTTCTCGCGCGAGAGCGTGCGCCACGCGATGATCGAGGACTATCGCGCCGCCGCGTCGATCGACCTCGAACACGACGAACACGGCCGTGCCGCCGGCGAGCGCGTGCGCTGCCCGGTGCATGTGCTGTGGGAGCGCGGGCGCTTCCCGGCCGAACGCACGCCGGTCCACATCTGGCGCGACGCGGCCGCCGAAGGCACGCCCGTGGGTGGCGGCGAGATCGACTGCGGCCACCTCATGATGGAAGAGGCCCCCGAGGCGGTGCTCGCCGAGCTGCTGCCCTTCCTGCGCACGCACTGGCCCTCGCCGGGCGCCGCGCATCCGAGCCACATCCCCTGAACACGAACCCGAGGGCGCATCGCACGCCCTCTTGCTGGAGACATGCCATGACTTTCCGCCATCGCCCTTCCTCGCCGCGCCGCGCGCTGCTGCTCGCCGCCGGCCTCGCGCTGGCCGCGCCCCTGCACGCCATCGCGCAGGGTGCCTATCCCTCGAAGCCGATCCACCTGGTGGTGGGCTTCCCGCCCGGCGGGCCGGCCGACCTCGCGGCGCGCATCGTCGGCGAGAAGCTCGCGCAGGACCTGCGCCAGCCGGTGCTGGTCGAGAACCGGCCCGGCGCCTCGCAGAACATCGCGGCCGACTATGTGGCCAAGAGCACGGCCGACGGCTACACGCTGCTGATGGGCAGCACCGCGGTGGTGGTGAACCACTTCCTCTACAAGGACATGCGCTTCGACGTGTTCAACGACCTCGTGCCCGTGGGCACGGCCGCGCGCACGCCGCTGATGGTGGTGGCCAATCCGCGCTTCGCCGCGAAGAACATGAAGGAGCTGGTGGCCGCCGCCAAGGCCGCGCCCGGCAAGATCAACTACGGCTCGGGCGTGCGCGCGAGCACCACGCACCTGGCGGTGGAAGCCTTCAAGGCGCAGGCCGGCATCGAGGTCTCGAACATCCCCTACCAGGGCGCGGGCCCGATGCTGACCGACCTGATGGGCGGCCAGGTCAGCTTCGCCTTCGACACCATGGTGACCTCGATGCCGCTGGTGAAGGCCGGCCGGCTGCATGCGCTGGCGGTCACCAGCGCCACGCGCTTGCCGATCGCGCCCGAGCTGCCGACCGTGGCCGAGTCGGGCTATCCGGGCTTCGAGGCCATCGGCTGGTTCGGCATCCTCGCGCCCAAGGGCACGCCGCAACCTGTGGTGCAGCGGCTCAATGCCTCGCTGCAGAAGGTGCTGGCCGCGCCCGACGTGGCGCAGCGCCTGGCCGGCGCGGGCGGCGACGTGATGCCCGGCACGCCCGAGGACTTCGCGCGGCTGATGCGCAGCGAGTCGGAGAAATGGGGCAGTGTCATCAAGCGCGTGGGCATCACGCTCGACTGAACACCAGCTTCAGAGCGCCGCGATCGCTGCCTGCCGCGCGCGATCGATCTCCGCATGGTTGGCCTCGGCCCAGCGGTCGACCGCGATCAGCGTGCGGCTCAGCGACAGCCCCAGCGGGCTCAGCCGGTACTCGACATGCGGCGGCACGGTCTGGTGGTCTTCGCGCAGCACCAGGCCGTTGATCTCGAGATCGCGCAGGGTCTGGGTGAGCATCTTCTGCGAGATGCCGCCGACCCGGCGCAGCAGTTCGTTGTTGCGCAGCGGCTCGTCGCGCAGCAGCGGAATGATCAGCAGCGCCCACTTGTTGGCGACGAGCTCGAGCACGCGGCGCGAAGGGCAGCCGGCGCTCCAGACGTCGGCGGGCGCGGGCTCTGCCACGGCGGCGGGTTTCTTCGATGCGGGCATGGCGATTCCCATGGTTACCAGAAGGTGCGTACTTGTGGCTTGGTGCCTGGGCCGGAATTATCCGTTTCCACATCAACCCTGCACACAACGGAGGAACGGATCATGGGATGGTTGTTACTGCTGGCGGCCGGCGTGGTCGAGATCGCGATGGCCGCGGCGCTCAAGCGCTCGGAGGACTGGACCCGGCTCTGGCCCTCGGTCGTCGGCGTGGCGAGCGCGCTGCTGAGCATCTTCCTGCTCGCCAGGTCGCTGCGCTATCTGCCATTGGGCCTGGCCTATGCGGTGTGGACCGGCATCGGCTCGGTCGGCGTGGTGCTGATGGGCGTGCTCGCCTTCGGCGAGTCGCTGTCGGGTCCGCGCATGGCCTGCATCGCGCTGGTGGTGGCGGGCACCGTCGGCCTGCGCACGCTGGAGGGCTGAGCGGCATGGCTTCGACGATCCTCCACATCCAGGCCTCGCCCTCGGGGGCGCGCTCGCGCTCGATCGACACGGCGCAGCATTTCCTGCAGCGGCTGCGCGAGCGCGACCCCACCGCCGAGATCCGCACCCTCGACGTCTGGGCGCTCGACCTGCCGCCCTTCGACGCCACCATGATCGACGCCAAGTTCGCGGTGCTGCGTGCGCAAGCCGCCACCGACGAGCAGCGGCGGCACTGGCAGCGCGCCGTGCGCCTCGCGCAGGACTTCAATGCGGCCGACAAGTACGTGTTCAGCCTGCCGATGTGGAACTTCGGCCTGCCCTACCGGCTGAAGCACTACATCGACGTCGTGACCCTGCCGGGCGAGAACTGGCGCTGGTCGCCGCAGGAGGGCTACACCGGCCTGCTGCACGGCAAGCGCGCAGCGCTGGTCTATTCGAGCGCGAGCGACTACCCGGTGGGCCTGCCCTCGCATGCGCGCGATTTCCAGAAGCCGTACATGCGCACCTGGCTCGAGTTCCTCGGCATCGTCGACGTGGTGGAGCTGGCCGTGGCACCGACGCTGGCACCGCCCGAGGCCGTGGCCGCGAACCTCGCGCGCGCCAGGGCGCGGGCCGACGAACTCGCGCGCGACTTCTAACTTCTAGCGCGGCGGCTCGCCCACGCCATCGAAGCGCTGCGCGAGCCACACCAGCAGCGGCATCGCCACGGCCCAGACGACGGCCAGCACCACGAGCGCCGGCACCCGGTCGACAAACTGGGCCGCGCCGAGCTTCACGCCCGCCACGAACGATGCCGGCCCGCACACCGCGCCCAGCACCGCCGCGAGCAGGTAGCGCCGCCGCAGCCAGCGCAGGGTGACGTTGAGCGCGATCGCGAACAGACCCCACAGCGCCACCATCCAGTACGGCGCGAGCTGCGCGACCGGTTGCCCCGAGGGATAGCGCACCAGCCCGCCGAGGGCATGGCCGGTTTCGATCACCACGCCCAGCGCGCAGGCGATGGCCACCAGCCGGGCCTCCTGCGCCGGCCGGGCCGACACCCACAGGTGCCAGGCGATCGCCGCCGCGACGCAGGCCGTACCCCACAGCGGATGGCCATGCGCCGCGCCGAGCACGGCCGCGAACCAGGCGAGCTGGAACACGACGAAATTGGCGATCCGAACGGCGGTCATGGCAACAGGTACGCGCGCCGCGGCGATCCGGATGCCGCGATCTACATCGCGGGTGCGTGCGTGCGCGCCGCCGCGCGGCGCAGGCTCTGCGGCGGCTGGCCGAAGGCGCGGTGGAAGGCGCGCCGCATGCGCTCGGGATCGGAGAAGCCGGTCTGCGCCGCGATGCGGTCGACCGACTGGCCACCCTCCTCGATCAGGATGCGCGCGGTCTCCACGCGCAGCTTCTCGATCGCGCGCGCGGGCGACTGGCCGGTTTCGGCCAGGAAGGCGCGGCTGAACTGGCGCGGGCTCAGGTGCGCCACCTCGGCGAGCTGGTCGACCGAGAGGTTCTTGTGCAGGTTCTTCTTCGCATAGTCGAGCGCCTGCTGGATGCGGTCGGTGCGCGGCTCGAGCTCGAGCAGCGCCGAGAACTGCGACTGCCCGCCCGCGCGCCGGTGGTAGATCACCAGCTTGCGCGCCACCGAGCGCGACAGCTCGAGGCCCAGGTCGCCCTCGACCAGCGCGAGCGCGAGGTCGATGCAGGCGGTCATGCCGGCCGAGGTCCAGACCGGGCCGTCCTGGATGAAGATGCCGTCCTCCTCCACCTTGATCGCCGGAAAGCCGCGCTGCAGCTCGCGCGCGAAGTGCCAGTGCGTGGTGGCGCGGCGACCGTCGAGCAGGCCGGCCTCGGCCAGCACGAAGGCGCCGGTGCAGATGCTGCCCAGGCGCCGCGTGCGCGGCAGCGCGCGGCGCAGGAAGTCGAGCAGGCCGCCCGAACTCGGCGGCACCGTGGTCGAGCCCGCGACCAGCAGCGTGTCGAAGCGGCGCCGGTCGAAGGCACGCGAATCGACCGTGACGCCGGCCGTGCTGGCCACCGGGCCGCCGTGCTCCGACAGCACCTCGAGCTCGTAGACGGTGCGCCCGGCCTCGGCGTTCGCGAGCTCGAAGACCGAGAGGGCCACCAGGTCGAGGATCTGGAAACCGGGAAAGACGACGAGGCCGATGCGCTGGGTCATGATGTCTTTAAACGAGGGAAACATGTCATTTGAGACATCAGTGTCCGACCCAAACTCCTGGCTGTCAAACCACCTTTCCTCATCCCCTTCGACATCCAAGGACCTTTCCCATGAGCTCGCAAGACATCGCCATCTCCGCCCCCGGCAAGGGCACCGCGCTGATCACCGGCGCTTCCACCGGCATCGGCGCCGTCTACGCCGAGCGCCTCGCGCGCCGCGGCCACGACCTCGTGCTGGTCGCGCGCAACAAGGAGCGCCTCGAGGTGCTGGCCGAGCGGCTCGTCAGGGAGACCGGCCGCCGCGTCGAGGTGCTCGCGGCCGACCTCACGGCCACCGCCGACCTGCGCCGGGTCGAGGAGCGGCTGCGTACCGACGAACGCATCACGCTGCTGCTCAACAACGCCGGCCTCGGCGCCACCGCGACCCTGCTCGATTCCGACCCCGACCAGATCGACACCATGATCCAGCTCAACGTGGTCGCGCTCACGCGCCTCACGCGCGCCGTGGCGCCGGGCTTCGTCGCGCGCGGCGGCGGCGCGCTGATCAACATCGCCTCGATCGTCGCGCTCTCGCCCGAGCTGCTCAACGGCAGCTACAGCGGCAGCAAGGCCTACGTGGTCAACCTGAGCCAGTCGCTGCACCACGAGCTCGGCGCCAAGGGCGTGAAGGTGCAGGCCGTGCTGCCGGGCGCGACGCGCACCGATTTCTGGGGCATCGCGGGCGTGCCGGTGGAGCACCTGCCGCAGGAGATCGTGATGTCGGCCGAGGACCTGGTCGACAGCGCGCTGGCCGGCTTCGACGCGGGCGAGCTGATCACCATCCCCTCGCTGCCCGACGTGGAAGACTGGCAGCGCTTCGACGCGGCGCGCCAGGCGCTGGGCCCGAACCTGTCGCGCAGCGTGCCGGCGGCGCGCTACGCGAAGGCGGCGACAGCAGCAGCCACAGCAGCCTGAGCGGCGCGCGCTCGCGGCCCGCGCCTTGACCTTGGCGCGGGCAGGTGGATTCGCGCGGGCGGCGCGGCCCCACCCGCCCGGCGGCAAGATGGCCGGCCATCCTCAGGAGCCCGCCCCATGAACAGCCCCCGAAGCATCAAGATCCCCGGCCCCGACCATCCGATCACCGTCGCGCCCAATCCCGCGCGCGTGGTCGTGACCCTCGGCGGCCGCACCATCGCCGACACCCGCGCCGCCCTCACCCTGCGCGAGGCCTCGTACCCGGCCGTGCAATACATCCCGCGCGCCGACGTCGACATGTCGCTGCTCGAGCGCAGCACGCACACCACCTACTGCCCGTACAAGGGCGAGTGCAACTACTTCAGCATCCCGGCCGGTGGGGAGCGCTCGGTCAACGCGGTGTGGACCTACGAGTCGCCGTATGACGCGGTGGCGGGGATCAAGGACCATGTGGCGTTCTATGTGGATCGGGTGGATGGGGTCGAGGAGCGGGCGGGCTGACGGTCGGACCTCCTTCACCGTCGATCGGCGCGATGGCACAGCGCCAAAGAAGAAGCCGGCCCCTGCTTTCGCAAGGGCCGGCTTCTTCTTTGGCTGAACCTCCAGCCTCATCGTGGGGCTGACCCGCACGATGCGACCGAGTTCTTGGTGCCGATTACAGCGGCAGCGAATCGCCGCGAGCAGCGGCACGGGCCTGTGCGCGCACCGCATTGCGGTCCACGGTGCTGGCGACCAGCGGAGCCACGCCCGACGAAGCGCCTTCGGCGTAGGGGTTGTCGCTGTGTGCCGCGGCAACCGCTTCGGCACGCACGGCGGCACGGCTGGTCTGCGACACGATCACCTGGGCCGGGCCGGCGTTGGCGCCTTCGGCATAGGGGTCGGCGCTGCGGGCGGCGATGACGGCCTGGCCGGCGACTTCGGCGCGGCTGGCGGCCGAGGTCAGGGGATGCACGCCCTCATAGGTTTCTGCGTGGGCTGCACCGGCAGCGGCGAGCAGGGAGAGGGCAACGGCGGAGAGGAGCTTCGAGGCGTTCATTTGAGTATTCCTTCAATTCTTGTGACTTGACTTTGGATGATTCGAACCGGTCTTGGTGGGGCGCCGTCCCTTCGGGGGCGGCCACCTCGTCAGTGCCTGTTCACCCAGATCAGTCGCTGCCTTCTGCTTGTCTTGGAGTCGGCGGCTGGTCCGTGAGATGAATTGTGCGCCTCGAACCTAGGTAAAAACCCTAGGCAAATGGAACCGCGGCGTTCACGGGAAGGAAACAATCGATCGCCCGCGACCCGCCTGCCCCCTCCTGCCTCCTCTTCATCGGCCCTCGAGGAAATCGACCACCGCGCCCACGAACTCCTTCGGAAACTCCACGTTCGACAGGTGCACCGCGGGCAGGGTCAGCAGCCGCGCGCCCGGCACGGTGGCCGCGATCAGCTCGCCATGGCTCGCGGCCGTGACCGGATCGAACTCGCCCGCGATCACCAGCGTGGGCCGCTCGATCAGCGCGATGGGCCGGCGCAGGTCGGCGTCGCGCACGGCGGCGAGCGCGCCGGCCAGGCCCTGCGGGTCGATCTCGAGCAGCACCTGGCGGAGGGCCTGCACCACGGGGCCGTTCTCGATCAGCAACCGCTCGGGGAACCAGTTGCGCAGGAAGCCCTCGGCCGTCTCCTTCATGTCAGGGGCGGCGAGCACGCCCGCGATGCGCTCGTCGAACACGCTGGCCGGACCGAGCCACGAGGAGGTGTTCGCCAGCACCAGCCGGTCGATGCGTTCGGGCGCGTGCACGCCCAGCCACTGGCCGATGAAGCCGCCGAGCGAGAGGCCGAGGAAATGCGCGCGCTCGATCTTCAGCGCATCGAGCAGCTCGATCACGTCGCGGCCGAGCCGGTCCATCGAATAGGCGCCCGGCGTGACGCCCGAGCCGCCATGGCCGCGCGTGTCGTAGCGCAGCACGTGGAAATGCCGGCCCAGCGCCTCGACCTCGCCGTCCCACATCGAGAGCGTGGTGCCGATGGAGTTCGACAGCAGCAGCACGGGCTTGCCGGCATCGCCATCGAAACGGTAGGCGATGCGGGCGCCGTCGCCGGCGGTGGTGGTGTGGGTGAAGTGGCTCATGGCGTGCTTTCCTTGGCATGGCTTCGGAGCCTCGGCCCCTGCAACGGCGATCACCGTGCGTCAAATCGTAGTTGCGCCCCTTGGCGAAAGAAATTACAAAGTTCGATCAATCCTTGTCAGCAAATCGAACATGAGCGAATTCACCCTGCACGACCTCCAATGCTTCGACGCGGTGGTGCGCGCGGGCGGCTTCCAGGCCGCCGCCACGCAGTTGCATCGCTCGCATCCGGCGGTGTTCGCGGCCGTGGCCAAGCTAGAGCGGCAGCTCGGCCTGGTGCTGCTCGACCGTGGCGGCTACCGCGTGCAGCCCACCGACGCCGGGCGCTCCTTCCATGCGCGCGCGCAGTCGCTGCTGCGCGAGCTCGAGGGCCTGCGCGGCCATGCGCGCCAGCTCGCGGTGGGCGAGGAAAGCGAGCTGCGCGTGGTGATCGGCGACCTGTGCCCGCGGCCGCAGGTGCTGGCGATGCTGGCGCGCTTCTTCGCGCAGTGCCCGGGCACGCGGCTCGCGCTCTATTTCGAGGCGGTGGCCGGGCCGGCCGAGCGGCTGTTCGACGGCGAGGCCGACCTGATCCTGCACGGCATCGACAAGCGCGATCCGCGGCTCGAGTGGATCGACCTGTGCAAGGTGCCCTTCGTGCCGGTGGTGGCGCCGGCCCTGCTGTCCGAGCCGCTGCCGCGCGCGCCGGGGCCCGAGCGCATGCGCGCCTACACCCAGTGCGTGATGCGCGACACCGCGCGCCACACACCGCCCCAGGACCACTTCCTGATCGAGGGTGCGCGCCAGTGCACCGTGGCCGACCAGCTCATGAAGAAGGAGGTGATCCTGCTGGGCCTGGGCTGGGGCCACATGCCGCGCTTCCTGATCGAGGAGGAACTGCGCGACGGCCGGCTGCGCTCGATCGCGGGCCGCCACCTGCCCGGCAGCGTCGAGGAGCTGGTGGCGGCGCGCCGGCGCGACCGCTCGCCCGGGCCGGTCGCGAGCCGGCTCTGGGCCCACATCGAGGCCGAGGCGCCGGCGCTGCGCCGCGCGCTGGCCGGCACTGGCGAGGCCGCTAGCGCCCCAGGTCCTTCGCCGACACCCCGGCGATCCCCCAGTTCTCCTTCGGCACGTCGTGCAGCCACACGCGCACGTTCTCCTTCGGCGCGTTGACGGCCTCGACGATGGCGGCCGTGACCTTCTCGATCAGCGCGCGCTTCTGCTCCTCGGTGCGGCCTTCGATCAGGTAGATCTGTGCAAACGGCATGGTCTTGCTCCTTCCTTGTTCAGACGAAGCGCAGCCCGACGCTGCCCATGCCCTGCACCTTGAGCGTGACCGCGTCGCCCGCCTGCACGGCCACCGCCTCGGTGATGCCGCCCGACAGGATCAGCGTGCCGGCAGGAATCTCCTCGCCGCGCGCGCCCAGGTGGTTGGCCAGCATCGCGATGGCCGCGGCCGGATGGCCGAGCACCGCCGCGCCGGCACCGAAGGCCACGGGCTGGCCGTTCTTCTCGAGCACGATGCCCACGGTGCGCAGGTCGACCTCGCTCGCGGGCACGGCCCGGCCGCCGATCACGAAGCGCGAGGCCGAGGTGTTGTCGGCCACCACGCTCTTGAGGTCGAACTTGAAGTCGCGGTAGCGGCTGTCGATCACCTCGATGCCGGGCAGCACGAAGTCGGTGGCCGCGAGCACCGCGCCGATGTGGCAGCCCGGGCCCCTGAGCGCGCGCTTCGTCACGAAGGCGATCTCGGGCTCGACCTTCGGATGGATCAGCTCGCTCACCCTGCACTCGCCGCCCTCGGGCACGGCGTAGTTTTCGGCCATGAAGCCGAAGACCGGCGTGGTCACGCCCATCTGCTTCATCTTGGCGTGCGAGGTCAGGCCGGCCTTGAGGCCGACGATGCGCAGGCCGCGCGAGGTCTTGCGGCGGCGGATCTCGTCCTGGATCGCATAGGCGTCGTCCCAGTCCATCTGCGGGTATTCGTCGGTGATCTTGGGCGTGTCGCGCGCCTCGAGCTCGCAGGTCTCGAGGTGCTCGGCGAGCGCGGCGATGGTCTTCGCATCGAGCTTCATGCCGCCACCTCCTGGCGCGAGCGCGCCAGCGTGATCGCCGTGTCCTCGATCATGTCCTCCTGCCCGCCGACCATGCCGCGCCGGCCCAGCTCGACCAGGATCTCGCGCGCCGGCACGCCGTATTTCTTCTCGGCGCGCTTGGCGAACAGCAGGAAGCTCGAGTACACGCCGGCGTAGCCCAGCGTGAGCGAGTCGCGGTCGACGCGGATCGCGTGGTCCATGATCGGCACGACGCGGTCCTCGGCCACGTCCTGGATGCCGAACACGTCGACGCCGGTCTCGATGCCCATGCGGTCGCAGACCGCGACGAACACCTCCATCGGCGTGTTGCCCGCGCCGGCGCCCAGCCCCGCGGCGGCGGCGTCGATGCGGTTCGCGCCCGCCTCCACCGCGGCGATCGAGTTCGCGATGCCCATCGCGAGGTTGTGGTGGCCGTGGAAGCCCAGCTCGGTGTCGGGCTTCAATGCTGCGCGCACCACGCCCAGCCGCGCCTTCACGTCCTCGGGCAGCATGTGGCCGGCCGAGTCGGTCACGTAGATGCAGTTGGCGCCATAGCCTTCCATCAGCAGCGCCTGGCGCACCAGCAGTTCGGGCGCGGCCATGTGGGCCATCATGAGGAAGCCGACCGTGTCGAGGCCGAGCTTGCGCGCCATCGCGATGTGCTGCTCCGACACGTCGGCCTCGGTGCAGTGCGTGGCCACGCGCACCGTGTGCACGCCCAGGCCGTGCGCCATGCGCAGGTGGTCGACGGTGCCGATGCCCGGGATCAGCAGCGCCGAGACCTTGGCGCGCTTCATCAGCGGGATCACCGCGCCGAGGTACTGCTCGTCGGAGTGGGCCGGAAAGCCGTAGTTGACCGAGCTGCCGCCCAGGCCGTCGCCATGCGTGACCTCGATCAGCGGCACGCCCGCCTCGTCGAGGCCGGTGGCGATGTGCTTCATCTGCTCGAGCGTCATCAGGTGGCGCTTGGGATGCATGCCGTCGCGCAGCGTCATGTCGTGCACGGTGACGCGGCGGCCCTTGAGGGTGTTGGTGTTCATGGGTTGGGTGCTCCTATGCCGCGACGGCTTCGGGTTGCGGGGCGCCGGCGAGCATCGCCTCGGCGAACATCTCCGCCGTGCGCGCCGCGGCGGCGGTCATGATGTCGAGGTTGCCGGCGTACTTGGGCAGGTAGTCGCCCAGGCCCTCGACCTCGAGGTAGATCGACACACGCTTGCCATCGAACACCGGCCCGTTGACCAGCTTGTAGCCCGGCACGTAGCGCCGCACCTCGGCGATCATGGCGTGCACCGAGGCCGTGATGCGCGCCTCGTCGGGCGTGTCCTCGGTCAGGCAGTGCACCGTGTCGCGCATGATCAGCGGCGGCTCGGCGGGGTTGACGATGATGATGGCCTTGCCCTTCGCGGCGCCGCCCACGCGCTCGACCGCGCCGGCCGTGGTGCGGGTGAACTCGTCGATGTTCTTGCGCGTGCCCGGGCCGACCGAGCGGCTGGCCACGGTGGCCACGATCTCGCCGTAGGCCACGGGCTGCACGCGCGACACGGCCGCCACCATCGGGATGGTGGCCTGGCCGCCGCAGGTGACCATGTTGACGTTGGCGGGCCGTTCGCCGGCATCGGCCATCAGCGCCTGCAGATTCACCGGCGGCACGCAGAACGGGCCGATGGCCGCGGGCGTGAGGTCGATCATCAGCACGCCGAGCGCATTGAGCTTCGCGCTGTTCTCGGCATGCACGTAGGCGCTGGTGGCATCGAAGGCGATCCGCACGCCGTCGGCCTTCACGTGCGGCAGCAGGCCGTCCACGCCCTCGGCGGTGGTCTTCAGGCCCATCTCGCGGGCACGCTTCAGGCCGTCGGACTCGGGGTCGATGCCCACCATCCACACGGGCTCGAGCACCGGGCTGCGCTGCAGCTTCGCGAGCAGGTCGGTGCCGATGTTGCCCGGGCCGATCAGCGCGCACTTGATCTTGTTCGTCATGGGTTTTTCTCCGTCAATGGAAGCGCACCGAGCAGCCGCCGAGGCCGCCGATGGAGACGCGGAAGTTGTCGCCGGCCTGGGCCGGGAACATGGCGGCGAGCGCGCCCGAGAGGATCACCTCGCCGGCCTTGAGGCCGATGCCGAGCGCGCCGAGTGTGTTGGCCAGCCACGCGACCGCGTTGACCGGCGAGCCGAGCGCGGCGGCGCCCGCGCCGGTGGCGATGATCTCGCCGTTCTTCTCGAGCACCATGCCGCAGGTCGAGAGGTCGACGCGGCGCGGATCGACCGCGCTGTCGCCGAGCACGAACACGCCGCACGAAGCGTTGTCGGCCACGGTGTCGGCGATCCTGATCTTCCAGTCGCGGATGCGCGAGTCGACGATCTCGAAGCAGGGCATCACGCATTCAGTGGCGGCCAGCACGTCGGCATTGCCGATGCCCGGGCCCATCAGGTCGCGCTTGAGGATGAAGGCGATCTCGCCCTCGGCCTTGGGCTGGATCAGCGTGGCGCTGTCGATGGACTCGCCTTCGCCGACGATCATGCCGTCGAGCAGGTAGCCGAAGTCGGGCTGGAACACGCCGAGCATGTTCATCACGGCGCGCGAGGTCACGCCGATCTTCTTGCCGACGATGCGCTCGCCGGCCTCGAGGCGGCGCGCGATCATGCGCTGCTGCACGCCGTAGGCATCGGCCACGGTGATGCCCTCGTGGCGGCTGGTGAGCGGATCGACGACGCCGCGCGCGCGCAGCGCCTCGTAGAGCTCGTCGCCGAGCTGCTGGATCAGTGTGGGGTCCATGGTCTCTCTTTGCGTTGGGATGGAAGAAATCAGTCGGCCTCGGCCAGGAAGTCGCCGACCAGCCGCGCGAAGCGCGCGGCATGCTCGATCTGGGTCCAGTGGCCGCAGCGGCCGAACACATGCAGCTGGCTGTCGGCGATCCACTCGGACAAGGTCAGCGAGGTGGCGAGCGGGATCACGCGGTCCTCGCGGCCGTGGATCAGCAGCGTGCGATGCGGCAGCGCACGGATGTCGGCCTCGGGACTGGCCAGCGCATCGACCCAGCGCTGGCGCGGTGCCGGGAACATCGCACCGAACGACTCCTGGAAGCCGGGCCGGATGCTGGCCTCGTAGCGCAGCTGCGCGAGCTCGTCGCTGACCAGCGTGCGGTCGAAGGCGAACACGTCCATGATGCGGCGCATGTTCTCGAACGAGGGCGTGTAGCCCCAGACGGCGTCGAGGCCCGGCGTGATCGCGAAGGGCACGCCCACGCTGCCCATCAGCACCAGCCGGCGCACGCGATGCGGCGCGCGGATGGCCAGCGCCAGCGCGAGCGCGCCGCCGAAGGAGTTGCCGATCAGGTCGGTGCGTTCGATGTCGAGCGCATCGAGCAGGTCGAGCGCCTGGCGCACCCAGCCGTCCATGTCGTAACGCGCGCCGGGCACGCGCTCGGTGAAGCCGAAGCCGGCCATGTCGGGCGCGATCGCGCGCCGGCTCGCGGCCAGCACCGGCAGCACGAGCCGCCAGTTGGCCCAGGCGCTGACGCCCGGGCCCGAGCCGTGGATCAGCAGCACGGGCGCGCCCTGCCCCAGGTCGTGCACGTTGGTGGCGAAGCCGCCGGTGCGCACGCTGTGGGCGATCTCGGGATTGGTCACTGCCGTGTCCTCAGAGCTTGATGCAGACGTTGCGGAGCTCGGTGTAGAACTCCAGCGAATGCACGCCGCCCTCGCGGCCGATGCCCGAGGCCTTGGCGCCGCCGAAGGCGGTGCGCAGGTCGCGCAGGAACCAGCTGTTGACCCAGCAGATGCCGACCTCGACGCGCTTGGCGACGCGGTGCGCGCGGCCGAGGTTCTCGGTCCACACGGTGGTGGCGAGGCCGTAGTCGGTGGCGTTGGCGAGCGCGATCGCCTCCTCCTCGGTGTCGAAGGGGGCGATGTGGCAGCAGGGGCCGAAGATCTCCTCGCGGATCACGGCGGCCGTCTCGGGCAAGCCGGTCCAGATGGTCGGCTGCACCCAGTTGCCTTCGGCCAACGCGCCCTTCATGGCCGGCACGCCGCCGCCCGTGACGACGGTGGCGCCCTCCTGCACGGCCCTCTCGTAGTACGAGAGCACCTTGTGCTGGTGCTCGCGCGAGATCAGCGGGCCGAGGCCGACGCCGGGTTCTTCCGAAGGTCCTGGCTTCAACGCCTCGGCCTTGGCCTTGAGCGCCGCGACGAACCTGTCGAAGATCGGCCGCTGCACATAGACCCGCTCGGTGCCCAGGCACACCTGGCCGCAGTTCTCGAAGGCCGAGCGCGTGATGCCGGCCACGGCCTTGTCGAAGTCGGCATCGGCGAACACGATGCCGGCATTCTTGCCGCCGAGCTCGAAGGACACGGGCCGCACGCCCTTGGCGGCCGCGGCCATGATGGCCTCGCCGGTGCGGGTCTCGCCGGTGAAGGTGATGCCGTTCACGCCCGAATGCCGGGTCAGGAACTCGCCGGCCGAGTCGGGCCCGAAGCCGTGCACGACGTTGTAGACGCCCGGCGGAATGCCGACGGCATTCATCACCTCGCCGAGCAGGGTGGCGGTGGCGGGCGTTTCCTCCGAGGGCTTGACGACGACGGTGTTGCCGCAGGCCAGCGCGGGGCCGACCTTCCAGGTCATCAGCAGCAGCGGCAGGTTCCAGGGGCAGACGACACCGATCACGCCCAGCGGCGAGCGCACGGCGTAGTTGAGCGCCTGGCCGCCGTCGGGCGTGGCCATCTCGAAGCTCTCGGTGGGCACGTTCTTCACGATGTCGGCGAACACCTTGAAGTTGGCCGCGCCGCGCGGGATGTCGACGTGCGAGGCCAGCGCATGCGGCTTGCCGGTGTCGGCCATCTCGGCGGCGAGGAAGTCGTCGAAGCGCCGGTTGATCTCGTCGGCCACCGCATGCAGCAGCTCGACGCGGCGCGCGACGCTCATGCGGCCCCACTCGCCGTCGAGCGCGGCGCGGGCCGCGCGCACGGCGGCATCGACCTCGGCCGCGCCGGCCTCGTGCACCAGGCCGATCAGACGGTTGTCGACCGGCGCCCGGTTCTCGAAGGTCTTCGCGCCGGCGAAGAACTCGCCGCCGATGAAGTTCATGAACTGCTTCATCGAGCGCTCCTCAGGTCAGCACGCTCAGGAAGTTCTCGTTGAGCTTGCGGTCGTGATAGAAGATCGCGCGCCCGAGCTCGTCGTCGGTCCACACCAGCGGCGGCTTGTCCGGGTAGTAGATGTAGCCGCCCGAGAACACCTCGTTGCGGTTGCCGCTCGGGTCGAAGAAGTAGATGGTCTCGCCGCGCGTGATGCCGTGGCGCGTGGGGCCGATGTCGAGCGACACGCGCTTCTTCGAGATGATGTCGGCCGCCTTCAGCACCTCGCCCCAGTTGTCGAGCAGGAACGATGCATGGTGGAACTTGTTCTTCTCGGCATGCCGGATGAACGCGATGTCGTGCGGCTTGGTCGAGCAGGTCAGGAAAGCCGCGATGTACATGCGCTCGGGACCGGCCACCACGCTCTCGGCGAGATGGAAGCCCAGCACGTCGATGAACAGCTTCATGGTGCCGTCGAGGTCGTCGCCGTACAGCAGGCAATGGTCGAAGCGCGAGGGCGCCATGCCCTTGAGATCGTCGGGATAGACCTCGGGGTTCTCGTAGGACATGCCGTTGCCGACCTTCTCCTTCTCGGCAAACAATTCGATCGCATGGCCGGTGGGCACGGTGAAGCGAAAGCGCCGGCCGGTGCGCAGATGCTCGCCGGCCTCGATCCACTGCGGCTCGGTCGCGAGGCCGCTGGCCTTGACGTCGGCCGCGAGCTTCTCGAGCGTGGCGGGCGAGTCGACGCGAAATCCCATGAAGTCCATGCCGGCCTCGTCGGCCTCGCGCAGCACCACGCTGTGGTGATCGTGCTCGTCCCAGGCCTTGAGGTAGATGCGGCCCTGCGGGTCGCGAGCGGTTTCGATCAGGCCCAGCACGTCGCGGTAGTGCTTGAGCGCGGCCTCGATGTCGAGCACGCGCAGTTGCACGTGTCCGGGACGGATGACGCCGGTGATTGCCATGAGAGTCTCCTTGGTGGTTAAAAAGGTTCAGGTGGGGGAACTGGAATTTCTGGAAGCCGTTGCCGCTGTCGCATGCCGTTCGATGCAGCGGGCCAACTTGTCGACGGCGCGCAGTGCAAGATCGCTTTGCGGATAGGCCCTGCAGGCGAGCACGTAGCCCTGGGCTTCTTCCGCGGCGCTGACGTGGCAGCGGCTCATGCGGTCGTGGCGCACGTGGCCCGATTCGATGCGGACCTTGCAGACGCCGCAGCCGCCGCCCCGGCAGCCGACGGGGATGCCTTTGCGGCCCAGTTGCTCCATGCCGCCGAGCAGGGTCTGGTCGGGTTTGCAGGGGTAGCGTTCGCCGGTGTTGTCTATGGCTACTGAGAAGGTCATGAGGGTTCTCGTTTGGTTGGCCGGGGGCGCGTGCACAGGACAGCGGGTACTTCCCTCCGCGAATGTCCCCCGGCCTTCGGCCTCCTCCTTTATTTCGCTGCGGGAAGCACCCACTGCCCTGTGCACGGTGGCGCTGCGGTGGTGCCGGCCGCACCACAACCGTTGCGTCCAGGCGCACGTCGATGGGGTACTCCCCGCAGCGAAATAAAGGAGGAGCCGAAGGCGGGGGACATTCGCGGAGGGGAGTACCCCATCGGCGTGCGCCCGCCCCGACGTCTCCTCGATGAAACGAAGCCACGGCATCTAGAGCGCCTTGAACAAGGGACTGCGAGGCGCAGCAGAAGCCGCATCCGCCGCCGTAAAGAACTTCTCGGTATAGATGTCGCGCTCGAACAACCGCCCCTGCATCAGCGTTGCGATACAGGCCTCGGTCATCGGCGGCGGACCGCACAGGTAGGCCTTGTGCCCCCGGAAGTCGTTTGCGAAATGCGCCTTCAACGCTTCGTGCGCATAGCCCTGCGCACCGGCCCAGTCCGAGCCTTCGGGCAGGTCCGACAGCACCGGCAGATAGGTGAAGTTCGGATGCGCGTCCGCCAGCTGCTCGAACAGCTCGCGGTAGTACAGCTCCTCGGGATTGCGCGCCCCCTGGATCAGCGTGATCGGCAAGGTGCAGCCCTCGGCCAGCAGGTCGAGCACCATCGACTTCGGGCTCGACAGCCCCGAGCCGCCGGCCACGAAGATCATCGGCAGCCGCGCCGACTTGCGCACGAAGAAGCGGCCGTTGGGGGCCGTGAAGCGCAGCCGCTGGCCCGGCTGCAGTTCGTCGTGCAGCCAGCCCGTGGCGCGGCCGCCGGGCACGCGGCGGATGTGCAGCTCGATCAGGTCGTCGCCAGGTGCATTCGCGATCGAGAAGGCGCGCTCCCCTTCCACCCCCGGCACCTGCAGCATCACGTACTGCCCGGCCTGGAACGAGGCCGCGCGCTCCGTGCGCAGCCACAGCCCGCGGATCGTCGGTGTCAGCATGCGCGCCTCCACCACCTCGGCGTCGAAGTCCTCGAGCGGCAGGAAGCGCGCGTCGGGGTCCTCGTCGATCTCGGCCTCGATCACCAGGTCGGCCTGCGCCATCGCGCAGCACGCCAGGATCTTGCCCTCGTCGCGCTCGAAATCCATCAGCGCGAAGTTCGAGGCATCGCCGTGGTCGCATTCGCCCTCGAGCACCTGCACCTTGCAGGTGCCGCACACCCCGTGGCCGCAGGCGTGCGGCAGCCACACGCCCGCGCGCAGGCAGGCATCGAGCACCGTCTGGCCGTCGCGCGCCGCCACGCCCTGGCCCAGTGGCTCGATCATGATCTGGAAGCTCATGGCATCGCTCCTTGCTCGGTGGGCAGCCTCAGCTGCACGAACCCTCGATGCCGCGCAGGCCCGGCGTGCGGAAGCGGATCGCCGATTTGTGGACCAGCCCGTTGTCGGCCAGCGACTTCGCGGCGTCGGGCACGAAGGGCTTGCCCGAGTCGAACCACTCGGCCGTGGTCCAGTCGATCCTTTCGAAATCGGGATGGCTCCCGTAAACGCCGGGCAGCACCTCCGACAGCAGCGCGCCGAAGGGCATGGCCGCGGGCAGCGGCAGGCACACGGGCGAACAGAACAGCAGGTGGTCTTCCCAGCCGATGTAGAGCAGGCGGTTGCCGTGGAAGCGCTCCTCGGCATCGGCGACGGTGCCGGTGTAGCCCGGGGCGAGTGCAATGACGGACATGTTTTTTCTCCTGGATGAATGACGGCTTCGCCTCGTGGCTCAAGCGACGATCGCCTCTTGCTCGGGCGGGGCGCGGCGCTCGCCCGAGGTGTCCTGTCCCGTCCATCGATCCCAGTTCACCTGGTCCGGGGAGCCGTTGAACTCGCCGTTGTCCGCGCCCGCGTTGATGTGGTAGTAGTCGAGCACCGCCGCGAGCGGGTTGAAACCCTCGACCGTCGGGTCGGTGCCCTCGGGGAAGCAGTTGCCCTGGTAGATCTGGTGCACCGGCAGCCAGGCCTGCACGTACTTCTCGGGCTCGCCGTCGAACACGTCCTTGCAGCCGTCGGAGCAGAAGTGGTACTTCATGCCGTGGTAGCTGCTCTCGCGATAGCAGATCTTGGTCGGGTCGTCGGGCTCGGTGAAGGCCATCGGGATCTGGCAGGTCTGACACAGCATCGGCAGCGTGTTGTTGAACCAGCGCTTGCCCTGCTGCTCCTGCGCGGCCAGCCATTCGAAGCGCGGGCGGTACAGCGCATCGAAGGTGTCGGGGTACTTCGCCGACAGCCACTCCATCTCGTCGGGGCGCGGTGCCCACACGTTGATGTTGGCCGCGTGGCCGTAGTTGTTGAAGATGGCCCAGGCCTCGTGCGAGAGGCGGCCCTTCTCCTTGCTTGCCACCTCGTGGTACTTGGGCATGCGGATGCCGTAGCGCGAGAGGTCCTGGAACAGCGCGCCGCCGTTCTTCTCGAAGTACATCTCCCAGGCCTCGGACCAGCTCATCACCCGCTTGGGCAGCATGTAGTCCATCATCATCGACACCAGCGTCAGCAGCCGGTAGCCGCGCCAGAACCACTTGTCGACCCACTTCTGCACGATCGGCACGTTGCCCGGGTCCTGCTCGAGGATGAACTTCACCACCTCCAGCCCCAGCGTCATGTGGCGCGACTCGTCGCTCTGGGCCGAGAAGCCGAAGGTCACGGTGGCCATGTCGCCGTTGTAGGCGGCGCCGCTCATGAAGGGCATGAACAGCAGGTTGGTCAGCACGTACTCGAACGAGAACGAGATCGCGGTCACGAACTCGAAGGGCCCGGCGCTCATCGCGTCCTCGAAGTAGCTCTTGGGCACCGACAGGTACCACACGCGGTCGTGCATGTGCTGCGGATCGTGCAGGCCGTTGAAGTACTTGTTGAAGTGGCTGATGGTGTGGAACTGCGTCTGCGCATGGCGCAGCTCGTCGATCGACTGCATCTGGCAGGCCACGCGCGCGCCCACGCCGCGAAACGACCGCCCGGCCATCGCATAGCCGCGGTGCGCCGCGTACTCGAGCGGCGACACGCCGGTGAGGAACAGCTTCAGCGTGTTCAGGTAGCGCGGGTCGCTGATGTTGAACTGGCCGTTGTTCTGCTGGAACGCGTCGATGATCGCGTAGAGCTTCTTCTCCTTCTCGCCCTGGAACTTCCAGTAGGCGTCCATCGTGAGGCGGAACGGGTCCTCCCACTGGTCCCAGTCGTGGATCTTGATGCCCTCGAACTGGTCGAAGGGGAACACGTCGTCCATCGACTGGTAGCTGGTCTCCCAGCCGAGGCCGCGGGTCATCATGGCGTAGCGTTCCTTGAGGCCGAGGCGCTTGCCGGTGCTGCTGTTGGGGGTCGTCATGGCGTTGTCGTCCTGTGCGTTGTCGTTGTGGGTGCGGTGGTCGTCGGGGTGCGCGCGCTCAGGCGCCCCAGTGCAGCGAGAACTCGTCGTCGGTCTCCTCGATGCTTCCCGACAGCGAGATCAGGCTCAGGTGCAGCTCCTGCAGGTCCCAGCGGCGGCCGAGCAGCGACTCGACCGTGGCGCGCCGCAGCGTGAGCCGGCCGGGCGCGTCGATCTTGACCATGGCGGGGTACTCGCTGACGCTGGCCTCGGGGTTGTCGGCCACGATGGCCTCGACGATGGCGCGCGCGCTCTCGCTGGTCTGCAGCGCGATGAAGACCGGCGTGCGGGAGAGTTCTGCGGTGGCGGTGGTCATGGGGATGGTCTCCTAGCGGTGGTGATTCAGACGGTGCGCACCGAGCGCGCGAAGCGGGCGTCGAGCGCCGTGGCGAGTTCCTGCAGCGCTGGCGCGCCCTTGTCGCCGAGCGCCAGCGCGGCCAGCGGCGCGAGCGCCTCGGCGATCTGCGCGCGCCAGTCGGCGTACCAGGCCGCGAGCTTCTGGGCATTGGCCGGCGACTCGTCGGCCGCGGTCTTCAGCGTGGCATCGACCCAGCGCGCGTTCTCTTCGAACCACTCGTTCATGAACTCGGTCAGCATCGCCAGCGCATGGCCGGTGGCCGCGCCCTGCGCGTTCACGTAGTGGCGATAGACCAGCGGATACAGCAGGCCATCGAACACCAGGTTCTGCGCCACGAACAGCTCGAACCAGTCCTTGGTGACGAACAGGTTCTCCATCGTGCGGCGCACGCCCTGCCAGGCCGGATGCGACATCCAGGCCTCCTTGCCCGCGTCGAGCGCCTGGCCCGAGTTGCCGTCGAGCTGCAGGCCGATGCGCGAGAGGTACTGCGCGATGCCGAGCCGGTCCATGGCCGCGAAGACGAAGGGCTGCGTGATCGCGGTGCCGTAGCCGTAGCCGCAGCAGTAGCTGTGGTTCATGTTCGCGCCCCACTCGTAGTGGCGCAGCGGCACCAGCACCTGCTGCAGCGACTCGCGCACGCCGGCATCGGCCTGCGCCAGCAGCTGGCGCTTGTCGGCGAACTCGAACTGCCGGTCGGCGCCCTCCTGCTGGCGCGCGCGCGTCATCGTGTAGACGCCGTAATAGAAATGGCGCGGGTCCTTGAACGCATACCAGTCGGCCATGACGATGGCGGTGCGGCGCTTGTCGTAGAGCTCGTGCTGCGGATCCCACAGCGGCCGGTAGTGGAAGTTGGCCGTGGGCTGCATGTCCAGCGTGGCTTCCTGGTAGCGCGAGGCCGGCTTGTCGCCGAGGCGCCGCGCCACGTGCGAGAAGGTCTGGCGGATCGGCCGGATGTCCGAGGTCTTGATGTCGACTTGCACGGTGGGGTCTCCTTGGGTTGTCTCTAAAGAAAACGGTGGGTGGGCGTGTCAGTGCTCGATGCCGGGCGCGCCGAAGCGCCACTTCATGCGCTCGAAGTCCAGGCACGCGCCCTCCTCGGTCGTCAGGTGGCGCACCTCGTGGCGGGTGCAGAACTCGCGGAACTGGTCGAACAGCAGCACCAGCTCGACCGCGAGCTCGGGGTCGCCGATGGCGAACTCGAACTCGACGAAGCGGGCGTCGCGGGTACCGGTCACGCGCACGAAACAGGGCTGGCCGGTCATCCGGGCCGCGCTGTCGCTGGGGTGGCTCGCAGGCATCGAAGGCATCGTTTGTTCAATCCATCACTTGGGGGACGACAACGGCGCCGCCCATGCCTACAGGGGCAACGGGCGTGCCAGCGCGGCTAAGTGATTGATTTGCAAAGGCCCGCGATGCCGGCGGGCTGCGAGCACCGGGTAGTCCCGGATGCTCGTTTGATCATTTGCTGCGGTGCAGCTTGATTAAATGGTGAAAACGCCGCGAACGGCTCAGGAGGCCGGCAGGCCTTCCTTCTTGAGGCGGTAGGCGAGCTGTGGCCGCGTGATGCCCAGCAGGCGCGCTGCCTGCGAGAGATTGCCCTTGGCGCGCTGCATCGCGGTCTGCATCAGGCGCCGCTCGAGCGAGGCGATGTCGATGTTCTGCTCGAGCACGCGCTGGCACAGCGCGTCGAGCTCGCTGCCCTCGCCCGCGGCCTCGGCCGGCGCGCCGACCTGGCCCTTGGCATCGAGCCCGCTGCCGTCGGGCATGCCGGGCGGCGACATCCACAGGTGGCTGGCCTCGATGTCGCCATGGTCGGGTGCCAGCAGCACGGCGCGCTCGATCACGTTCTCGAGCTCGCGGATGTTGCCGGGCCAGGCGTGCTTCTGCACGTCGCGCGCGGCCTTGTCGGTCAGGCCGCGCAGCTTCTTGCCGTAGAGCGCGCTGTACTTCTCGACGAAGCGCGTCACCAGCGCCGGGATGTCGGCCGTGCGCTCGCGCAGCGGCGGGATCGAGATCGGGAAGGTGTTGAGGCGGTAGAACAGGTCGGTGCGGAAGCGCCCGGCCTGCATCGCCTGCTGCAGGTTGACGTTGGTGGCTGCGACGATGCGCACGTCGACCTTGATCGGTTGCTCGGCACCCAGGCGCTCGACCTCGCCGGTCTGCAGCACGCGCAGCAGCTTGACCTGCGCGGCCAGCGGCAGATCGCCGACCTCGTCGAGGAACAGCGTGCCGCCGTGCGCGCGCTCGAAGCGGCCGGCGCGCGCATGGTGGGCGCCGGTGTAGGCGCCCTTCTCCACGCCGAACAGCTCGGCCTCCATCAGATCGGCCGGGATCGCGGCGCAGTTCACCGCGATGAAGGGCTGGCGCGCGCGCGGGCCGTTGTCGTGCAGCCAGCGAGCGAACACCTCCTTGCCCACGCCGGTCTCGCCGAGCAGCAGCACCGTGATCGCGCTGTCGACCGCGCTGCGCATCAGCTCGAAGGCGGCGCGGAAGCCCGGCGACACGCCCACCAGCTTCTGGTCGTACTCGCGCCGCGGTTGCAGCCGGCGGATGTGCTGCAGCCCGAGGTTGAACTCGATCAGGTTCTCTGCCACGTGGTGCTGGCGGAAGTAGTCGAGGTAGTGGTCGTCGTGCCAGTCCTCGGCCGGCTGGCCGACGATGCGGCAGCGGCTGTCGCCCATGCTCGTGCACTCGACCTCCTTGAACACCACCATGCGCCCCATGAAGGCCGTGGTGTAGCCCGAGGCATAGCCGATCTGCGACCAGCACTGCGGGTCCTCGCCATAGCCGAAGTCGGCCACGTGGGCCTCGCACTCCCACGAGTTCTCCCAGAGGAACTCGCCGTAGAACTGCCTGGTCGCGATGTCGAACTCGAGCTGCGTCTTCTGCACCGAGACGATGCCCTCGATCGAATGCAGGCGTGGCCCGAGCATGAAGGCGTCTTCGGCCCGCATGCCGGCGCGGCGTTCGCGCACCGCCACCTCGCCATCGCGCAGGCCCGACGCGAAGCCCATGCGCACCAGCAGGCCGCGCGCGCGCTCGATGCCGAGCGAGTCGAGCAGTTCCTTGCGCAGCTCGGCGAAGGCGCGCGCATGCAGGAGCAGCATGCGCTGCTCGTCCAGCCAGATATGGCCCGAGCCGGCGCTGAAGCGCAGGAGCGAGAGAAGTTCTCCCACGGAGTGTCTCCTAGATCTTGGGGGCGTGTCGGCCGCATTGTGCGGCACGGTGCGGCGCGCGGGGAGCGCGTTTTCGCGGGGTTCTCGCTCCGGTTGCCGGATCTCTTCCGGGGCCTCCGCAGGAACGCGTCAAGCCTGCGCCTTGCGCGTCTCGATCCAGTGCACGACCTTGCCCGCGTGGCTGTGCGGCGCCTTGGCGCCGACACGCCGGGCCAGGTCGGCCAGCGTCTGGGAGGACAGCACCTGGCGCATCCGTTCCTCGGCCTCGAGCATCACCGCGTGGATCGAGCAGACACCATCCATCGCCCAGCGCGGCGCCTCGCCGTCGAAGACCGCGCAGCGTCCGCGGATCTCGCGGCACTCGAACAGCGCCTTCGGCCCGTCGATGGCTTCCACCACCTCGAGCACGCTGATCCGGTCGGCGGGCCTGGCCAGGCGGAAGCCGCCGTTCTTACCCTCGGTCGCCTCGGTCAGGCCGGCCTTGCGCAGCTTGGTGAAGAGCTTGGCCACGAATTCCACCGACAGGCCCTGGAGCTCGGCGAGGTCGCGCACGCTGGCTTCGGTGCCTCCGGTGGGAGGCCCCGACAGATAGAGAAGGCAATGCAGTCCGTATTCGACACCGGCACTGATGTGGCTCAAGCTGGCTCCCGTGGGAATGGAGGGGCGGATCGTAACTGAGCCTCCCCTCGCGCAGCGCGGCGCGCGGCGGCGCTCACTTCTTGTCGAGCGTGACCAGGTTCTTCTCCTTCGAATCGGCCACGAAGATCGCGAGCAGCTTCGCGGGCTCGGTGGCGCTCGCGTTGTCGCTCACCGCGTGGTGGGCACCGGGCTGCTCGGTCCAGCTCTCGCCGGCGCGGTAGACGACCTCCTGGCCGTTGTCGAGCTTGCTGCGGATCGCGCCTTCCAGCACATAGCCGACAACGAAGGCCTGGCCGTGGCGATGCGCGGGCGTCTTCGCGCCGGGGGCATAGCTGACGACCAGCGCCGTGAGCGTCTTGCCGGGCACGTTGGCGATCGCATGGGCGAAGGCCGGAACGATGACTTCACGTTGCGGCTCGGGCGGTGCCGCGACGGCGGAGCCTGTGCCTGTTGCGGTGAAGGCGAGGAGCGCGAGTGCGAGCGATGCGGTTTTCATGGGAAGTCTTCCTTGGGTTGGCGTTGCGGATGTGCACGGGCGAATGCCGTGCGTCTAACTCGGGTCGTTGGCGGCGACCCGCATGGATTCGCCGTCGACATGGACATCGACCACCAGCCGCTCGAACGCTCGCTGCTCATCGGCGCTCAGCCCCTGGGCCAACACCTTCAGCGCATTGCGATAGCACGGCAGCATCAGCGCGGCGATCGAGCGCCACGTCTCATCGCCCGTCGCGATCGCGGACTCGCATCGAAGGATGTTCGTGTACGCGCCCAGCATGGCGAGAGGTCGGTTCATGAAATCGGCGATTGAATTTTTGACTACGACCAGTATAGTCGTAGTTAAGCGATCCACACCGGATCGTCTTGAAGACCCCGCGCGCGCCGCCCCCTTCGCGCTGCGCCGCGGGACATGAACCTCGAAGAACCGAACCATCCAAAATGACCCAACGAATCCTGGTTGTAGGCGCCGGCTTTGCCGGCATGTGGAGCGCCTTGAGCGCCGCGCGCGCACTCGACATGGCAGGCCATGCGAACGACGGCGTGGAGATCCTGCTGATCGCGCCCGAGCCCACGCTGCATGTGCGCCCTCGCCTCTACGAAGTGCCGCAGGAGGCGATGAAGGCGCCGCTGCAGTCCGTGTTCGATACCGTTGGCGTGCGCTTCCTCGCGGCACGCGTGGACCACATCCGCACCGATGCGCAGGAGGTCGACGTGGTCGACGCCGCGGGCGCGCGCCAGACGCTCGCCTACGACAGGCTGGTGCTCGCGGCCGGCAGCCAACTCTTCCGCCCGCCGGTGCCCGGCCTGCATGCGCACGCGCTGAGCGTCGACCAGTACGAGGACGCCGTGGCGCTCGACGCGCACCTGCGCAAGCTCGCGCTGCAGCCCTCCTCGCTCGCGCGCAACACCATCGTGGTGGTCGGCGGCGGCTTCACCGGCATCGAGACCGCGGCCGAGATGCCCGCGCGGCTGCGCGAGATCATGGGCGGCGACATCGAGCCGCGCGTGATCGTCGTCGAGCGCGCCGATGCGATCGGTCCCGACCTCGGACCGGGCCCGCGACCGGTGATCGAGAAGGCGCTGAAGTCGCAAGGCGTCAGCTGGCAGCTGGGCGTGGAAGTCGAGAGCATCGACGCCGAGGGAATCACCACCTCGGGCGGCGAGCGCATCGAGGCAGCGACGGTGATCTGGACCGCCGGCATGCGCGCGACCGCATTGACGCAGCAGATCCCCGCCGAGCGCGATGCCGCGGGCCGCATCCTCGTCGACCGCAACCTGCAGGTGCCGGGCGTTCCGAACGTCTTCGTCACGGGCGATGCCGCGCGTGCCGCCACCGACGACGAGGGCAATGTCGCGATGATGTCGTGCCAGCACGCGATGGCGCTCGGTCGCTCGGCCGGCCACAACGTCGCGGCCGACCTGCTGGGGCTGCCCAAGATCGCCTATTCGCAGCCGAAGTACGTGACCTGCCTGGACCTCGGCCCCTGGGGCGCCGTGTACACCGAAGGCTGGTCGCGCGAAGTGAAGATGGAAGGTGCCGAGGCGAAAGCGCTCAAGCAACAGATCAACACCGAGTGGATCTATCCGCCCACCGGCGACCGCGCCGAGATCCTGCGCTCGGCGGACCCGGGCCGCATCGTCGTGGCCTGAGCCGCGTCGCGGTTGTCGGGTGTCAGTACCCGGTCCGCTTCCAGGCGATGCCGTCGGTGGAACGGTAGGTGCCGCCGGTGGCGCAGCAACCGCCGGCGCCGACCGCCATGCGACCCAGTCGGGCCGTCATCACGCTGCCCTCGACCTGCAGCGACTCGCGCTGGCAGACGCTGAAGAAGGGAAAGAACTCGGGCTTGAGCACCGAGGTCCATTCGACCTCGCCGCCCTCGAGGCTGCGCACGCTGTAGACCTCGCAGTCGTTCACGACCAGGTGGATCGGCCGCCCGGCGAAATTGCCGCGGAACATCAGCTCGGGCGGCGCATCGCGCGTGATCTGTGCCTCCTTGCTCAGCGGTGGCGGCGGCTCCGGCCGCTCGCAGCCCGCGAGCGCGACGATCATGGCCAGGCCGCAGGCGATGCGGTGCGGGCCCCTCACGCGACGTCGCTCCCGTCGTCGCGCTCTTCTTCCGCGACCGCACCGCGGTCCTTGATGCGCGTGACCTGCGTGAGCAGCGCGTCCTCGGCCGCCATGTCGGGCCGCTGCCCGCGATAGACCGGCTGCTCGAAGCTGCCACCCGCATAGCGATAGAGATAGCGCACTTCGACCAGCGTGCCGGGCGCGGGCAACGCCTCGTTCGGCGGCACGGTGACGTTGCCCAGATCGACCAGCACGCCGGCCTCGTCGCGCAGGCCCACGGCCACCGAGCGTTGCGCATTGACGCGCAGCACCTCGCAGGTCGCGCTTTGCTGGAACTTGAACTTGAGGCTCGCGTTGCTGCGCCCCGCGGCGAAGGGTGCGGCCAGCGCCTTGAGCACGAAGCCCTCGCCATGCGCGGCGCGCAGCTCGGCCGCGCGCCGGTGCTTGGCCGAGGCCTCGGTCTCGAGCGGCAGCACGGCCATCCATGGCAATGCGGTCGCGAAGGCCTCGAGCCGCCGGAAGCGTTCGACGAAGGCCTGCGCGCGCAGGTCCTCGCCGGCGGCCTCGAGCAGGTCGAAGGCCAGGAAGCCATCGCCCACGTGCTCGCCCGCGATCACCGCGCGGCCCGCCGGCAGCGCGGCGGTCGCGACCCAGGCCTGCGGGATGTCCACGAACAGACCGCGGCGGTTGGTGCCGCGCACCGCGTCCTCCTCGATCACCAGCATGCGGTTCTCGCCATCGGCCTTTTCCTGCAGGCCCCAGCCGGGGTCGTCGAGGTAGCGCGTGAGCTGCGTCTCGGCGATGAGCGTCGGCAGCTGCGGCAGTTCGCCACTCATGCGGCCCGCGAATTCGGAAGCGGTGTAGAGCGCGCCCGAAGCATCGGTGGTGTAGCCCTTGCCGGTCTTCTCCTTCACCACCTTCTGGTAGATCTTGAGCGCGGCCTCGTAGCCGATCGGGCTGCTGGTCTTGGTGCCGGTGGCGAGCGTGCCGCCGCGCCGGCCGTTGCCGTAGTCGACCACCCAGCCCTCGTCCTTGGGCCGCAGGTGGACCTGGTAGACCTTGTCGGAGCCCTGGCCGGTGAAGTAGAGGAAGCTGGATTGCGAAAGCGATTCGGTGCTGGACATGGCGGCGGATGCGATGGAACGAACGGCGCCGTGGCATGGCACGACGCTGCGATGCTACACAGCACACGCGATGTCGCCCAATGACTTTAGGCACTGGTGCCGCGCGCCCGGCGCACCTAGCCTACGCCCGCACAGGCGAACACAAGGGGACGGCGCCATGGGATTTCTGGACAAGGTCCGCAAGCTTTTTTCATTCAGTTTCAACCGGCTTGAGGACAGCACGCCGCTGACGCCGGCGCAGCATCGCGGCCTCGCGCTCGGCGCGGTCTACGCCGCCGAGTCCTACCTGCCGATCAACGCGCTCACCACCGAATCGGATCGCGCCACCGCCGTGGCGCTGCTGGCCTCGGCCTGGGGCGTCACCAACGCCAGCAGCGCGCGCGAGGTCACCGAGTCGCTGCTCTCGCAGGGCCACCGCGCGCACTACGCGGTGGTGAATCCGCGCGTCGAGCGCCTGCACCGCGGCAGCCGAAGCGACGCGGCGGCGGTGGCGCAAGCCAACCTCGCGGCACTGCCCGCCGAAGCGGTGGCACGCGGCCTCGACCTCGAGAGCACGCGCGACTACTACGAAAGTTGGCACGAAGCAGCCGAGGAAGGCCTGTTCGACAAGCTGCCGCGGCCGCTGCCCGCGAGCATCATGGCCTGGGACATGGGCCGACTGGTGCAGCTGCACCGGCTGATCCAGGACGCGCGGCTGCTGCGCGCCGAGGAGTCGTGGAACGCGATCGCGAGCGCGGCGCGCCTCGCGCAGCCCGCCTACCAGTCGTGGCGCGACTTCGGCGACAGCTTCGTGGTCGGGCGCGCGTTCTGGCTCGCCACCCACGATCTCGACCGCATCGCCGAGGACACCGACACCTTCCAGCGCGCCACCGCCCACCTGCTCTCGCACGAGCACAGCCCGTGGCGGCAGATGGCGTGGTGAGCCGGCGCTCATCCGCGCGTCATCGAAGCGTGCAGTATCAGGGCCTAAGATAGGCGGCTGCCCCGACCGGCCACACTGCAGGATCGGGGCATTCAACCGAAGGCAGGGAGGCCTCCGCGTGAAGCGCATTCGATCCGAGAAACTCACACGAACGAGACCGGGGACATCGACGGTCACGGAACACGTCACCATCGAACTGTTCGAGCTGCCCGCCGACGCCGGGCACGTGGTGCACCTGAGCAGCAGCCGCGACGGACTGCAGTGGCGCGAGACCGTGCTGACACCCTCGCCGCTCGCGCTCGACGAGGCGATGGCGGTGTTCGGCGATGCGCTCGCCGCGCAGCTCTCTCGCGGCCTCGCGCTCGAAGGCGCGCCGGTCGTGGCATCGGCACCGGCCGCCCCCATCGCCGCCGCTTCCCTTTCCCCTGCCGACACCCTTCTTCTAGATCGCATCGCGCCCGATGCCTGGCGCCTGCTCCCGCCGCTGCGCCGCAGCCGCACCGTGTGGCGCCTCGGCGAACGCCGGCTCGCGCAGGCGGCGCCGCGGCTGGTCGAACTGATCGAGACCGGCGACGCGATGCTCGACTACTGCATCGCCTGGGCCATCGGCCGCTGCGGCGACGCGGGCGCCTTCGAGGCGATGGTCGAACTCTCGCGCCGCGCGACCGACCCCAAGGTGACGCGCATCGCGCGCTGGGCCGCGCTCGCGCTGTGGCCCGCCGAACGTCGCGCCGCGGAAGCCGAGCGCATCGTCGACGACTGGCCCGGCTCGCTGCGCCGCGCCTGGACCGAGGCGCAGGTCGTTCCGGTGGCCGAGGCCGCCGCGCTGCTGCGCGAACGGCTCGCCGATCCCGCGCACTGGCAGAGCCTCGCGCACACCGACTGGACGCAGCAGCTGTTCGAACTCGCGCTGCTCGAAGGCCTCGACGAGGACCAGCCCGCCGGCCTGGCGCGCAGTGCGCTGCACGACGTGGCGCAGCAGCTCTCGCTGGCCGCGGGCAGCTTCCGCGCCTGGCGCCGGCTCTACAAGGGCGCCGAGTTCGCGGGCGACTACCGCCTGCTGGGCCTGCTGAACCAGCGCCTCGAAACGCAGCGCGCGGGCTTTCGCGGCACCAGCCAATGGGCGATGCTCAACGGCCGCTACGTCGACATCGCGAAGGAGATCGTGCGCCCCGACAGCCGGCTCGCGCTGAGCCAGCGCACGCACGACTACCTGCGTCGTCGCACCTGGCGCACCCTGCGCCGGCTCGCGCTGCGCGGCGCGGCCGACGAGCGCGACTGGCTGCGGCTCGCGATGGGCGTGCTGCTCGCGGCCGACGATGCGGACGCGGCCGTCGCGGCGCGCCATGAGGATGCGGGCTGGAACCGCGAGACGCGCGTCTGGCACAGCGGCCCCTACAGCCGCTGGCTGGTCGTGATGCAGCTGCTGCACCGCCACGACCCCGAATGGACCGCGCTGGCCGGCGGCCTCTACTGGCGCCGCGAAACGCCACCGGCCGAGCACCGCGCGCAACGCGGCGAGGCCTGGCCCGAGCGCTGGGACCGCCATCCCGAGGCGCTGCTGCAGCTGATGCAGCAGTCGCGCTGCACCGGCGTGCATGCCTTCGCGGCGCGTGCGCTGCAGGACAACCGCAGCTTCTGCCAGGCGCTCGATGGCGCCGTGCTGCGCGAGCTGCTCGCAAGCGCCTGGAGCGACACGGCGCGTTTCGCGTTGACGCTGTTGCGCGAGCGCATCGAGGCCGGCGAGCCCGCCGGCCCCTGGCTCGTGCCGCTGATCGATTCGCCACTGGACGAAGCACGCCGCCATGCACTCGACCTGATCGCCGAGGACCCGGCGCGCTACAGCCGCGACGTCGAGCTGCTGCTGCGCCTGCTGGTCTCGGCCGACGCCGAGGTGCGCCGCGCCTCGCGCCTGCTGCTGCAGGCCGCGGCCGGCCAGCCCGAGGCCGCCGACGGTTTCGACGCACTGTGCACCGCGCTGCTCGACTGGCTCGCGCGCTGCGATGCGCAGGCACCCGAACTCGCCGCCATCTGCGAGAACCTGCAATGGGCGCTGCAGAACCCGCTGCGCGAAGCCGGCTCGAAGGCGCCGCTGGCCGAACTGCTGGCCCTGTTCGACCATGCGAGCCCCGACGTGGTCGCGCTCGCGGCCGAGTGGCTGCTGCTGCATCCGGCATCCGTTCAAGGCCTGCCGATCGAGGTGCTGACGCGGCTGCTGCAGTCGGACGACGAGCGGCTGCGCGGCGCCGGCGTGCGCCTGTTCACCGCGCTGCCCGACGACACGCTGCTCGCGCAGCCGGCGCTGTTCGCCGTGTTCTGCGCCAGCCCGATGCCGCGCGTGCGCAGCGCGGTCGCGCCCAAGCTCGCGCAGCTGCTGCCCGGCCATCCGGACTTCGGCGCGGCGCTGATGCCGATGCTGCGCGACGAGCTGTTCCGCACCGAAGCGGCCGAAGGCGTGTTCGATTCGCTGCTGCAGTGGCTGTGCGGGCCGCTGGCCGAGCACACGCGCGCGGGCGACAGCGCCACCACCGTGCGATTGCTCGAGGCGCGCAGCAAGGGCGCGCAGCGCCTGGGCGCCTGGCTGCTGCCGCAGCAGCCGGCCGAGGCCTTCGACGTGCTGCAGACCGCGAGCCTGGGGCTGGTCGATGCCGCCGCCGCGCGCCAGTGGGCCTGCGAGCAGCTCGCCGCGCGGCCCGAGCGCACCCTCGCGCAGCTCGACGACGCGCTGCGCATCTTCGACAGCCGCTGGGACGACGCGCTCGCCTGGGCGCGCGAGTGGTTCGCATCGCAAGGCCAGTCGCCGCAATGGACGCCCGCGCTGCTGGTGCGCCTGTGCGACCACAAGGACCCGGGCGCGCAGCGCCTGGGCCGCGAGCTGCTGACGGCGCATTTCGAACTCACCGACGTCACCACCTACATGCTGCAGCTGAGCCAGCATCCCTCGAGCGGCATGCAGCTGTTCGTGACCAACTGGCTGGCGGCCGCCGCGGGCGGCAAGCCCGAGGTGCTGGCGCGGCTCGAGCCCTACTTCCTCACCGTGCTGTCGCAGGCCAACCGCGGCCGCCTTGCGAAGGCGCGCGTGAGCGAGTTCCTCGCGGCGCAGGCCGAGCAGTCCGAAGAGGCCGCGCGCATCGTCGCGCGCGTGTTCGCGCGCCAGGCCGTGAGCGGCGCCATCACCGAGCGCGCCCGCTACGTGGCCGGCCTGCGCAGCATCCAGCAACGCTATCCGGCGCTCGAGAACCCGCTGCAGGCCGCGCCCGTGCGCGCCGTCGCGCCGCGCCGAGCCGCCGTCGCCGGGGGTCCCGCCGCATGAAGTTCCAGTACCGCTATTTCGGCCACTCGGGCGCGCTGCAGACGCCCACCAGCACCGCGCTGCAGTTCGCGCCCGACACCCTGCGCGCGCCCGTGCACTTCATCGGCGAGGTCAACCGCCACCTGCCGTTTCGCGAAGGCATGTCGGCGCTGCACGACGTGGTGGTGGGCGACCTGCGCTTCCAGCCGCGCGACAAGAGCGCCTACCTCGAATGGCTCGCGAGCCAGGAAGGCGAGCTGCTCGCGCAGTACATGGCGCGCAGCGACGAGCTCAAGGCCCGGATGGCGCCGCTGCGCGAGGAGCTCGACGTGCTGCGCCAGCGCAAGTCGGCCATGCTGCAGCCCTTCTACCGGGCACAGAAGCGCTACTTCGACCACCTCTACAAGGTCAACCGCGAAGCCTGGTTCGTGCTCGACCCGGTGATCACGGTGCATCCCGACCGCGTGTTCTTCGAGTGCTTCAGCCAGGACGAGTCGAGCTACGGCATGTTCTCCTGCGGCCACGAGGTCTTCGACCGCGTGAGCGACCATGCCTTCGGCACCACCAACGTCGACTACTCCGAGTCGCTCTACGACGAGTTCCAGAAGATCCGCGACTACAAGGCCACGCGGCTGGCGATCGATCCCGGCGGCTTCCAGGTACAGAGCGGCAACGACCCGGCCTTCCACGAACCCAAGATCGAGGTGCCCGACAGCTGGGTGCGCGGCTTCCTGCAGGTCAGCAGCGCGATGCTGCTGCCCGCGCACCGGCTGCAGCTGCACCCGATGGACGTGCACAACATCTGCCTGGTGCTGCGGCGGCGCAAGGAGCGTGCGGGCCCGCGCTCGCTGCGCTTCATCCTGCGGCCCGGACAGCCGGTGCGCATCCTGTTCGAGCCCTGGGGCCATGAACTGGTGTGCCCGCGCTCCTCGCACGACGCGCCCGCCGACATCGACATCCGCGTCTGGGGCCGGCGCCGGCTGCTGCAGCTCGAACGGCTGGTGCCGGTGGCGCAGGGTTTCACGGTGCATCTGCTGGGCACCGGCATGCCGAGCTTCTGGGTCGCGCGGCTGCCCGACATGGAGTTCACGCTGGGCCTGTCGGGCTGGACCGCCAACGACTGGTCGCGCAACGGCCACTTCGAGCTGCTGCAGCCGCGCCACGACGTCGACCAGGACAGCCTGCTGCGCGTGTTCGCGGCGCTCGGCGAACGCTGGCGCGCCACCACCGCCGAACTGGCCGCGGCCACCGGGCTCTCGCCGCTCACGGTCGAGTCGGCGCTCGGCGGCTATGTGCAGGCCGGGCGCGTGGTGTACGACATCGCGCACGGCGTGTGGCGCCTGCGCGAGCTCAGCCGCGAGCCGCTGCCGATGGAACGGCTGCGCCATGCCAGCCCGGAGGAAGCGGCCGCCGCCGAACTGGTGCAGGCCGGCCGCCTGAAGGACACGAAGGTCGAGGCCCGGGCCGACGGCGGGCTGCTGCTCAGCGGCCTGTGCGGCACCAAGTCCTCGCGCCAGTACCAGGTGCGGCTGCAGCTCGATGCCGACCAGCGCGTGGCCACCGGCGAATGCCAGTGCGACCACTTCATCCGCCTGCGCATGACGAAGGGGCCGTGCGAACACATGCTCGCGCTGCGCCTGGCCACGGCCTCGGCCGCATTGGCCCTTGGCACCACCGCGGGCGCACCGACGCCCGCGACCGACTCGGAAGAAAGGACTGCAAGCATCGGCTGATACACTGGTTTTGCGAACGGGGCGGGAAGGCTCTTGCAATCCGGATGGCGCATCGCCATCCTCGATCTCAGCACTTCCCAGGCTTCACTGGACATCTCTTCACTGTGCCGTACGCGCATGGTGGCGCGATGACGGTGCGGCTTCTTCGAAGCTCATCGCGCCACCATGCGCGTACGGCGTCGAGTGGAGCTGTCCAGTCCTCAGGCTCTTCGACGAGATTCCCGTCCCGTTCGCATCTTTTTCTTCCAGTGCATCGGTCCATGCGGCGCACACCGCCCATGACCCCACCCTCTCCCTCCTCCGTCCCCGATTCGGCACTCACGCGCGAGCAGCTCTACGAACGCATCCGCGCGAGCTCCAAGCAGGAGGTCGTGCTCGAGGAGATGCAGCGCCTGGGCTTCTGGCCGCGCGACACGGCGCAGCCCACGGTCGAGGCGCAACTGATCCGCCGCGAGGGCGAGCTGCAGACCGCGCTGCGCGATCTCGGCGACGAGCTGCGCGGCATCGAGGACCGCGAGACCGCGCTCAAGTCGATGCGCAAGGAGCGCATGGCGCGGGCGCGCGAACGCCGCGAGGAAACGCGCCAGCGGCTCGCGCAACAGCGCCATGCGCGCGCGCTCGACTGGCACGGCCGGCGCCAGCGCGAGCTGCTGTACCTGGGCGAAGGCGTCTCGGGCGGACTCAACGAGGCGCGCAGCGACGAACAGTCGCTCGCGCGCCATGCGCTGCCGGCACTCCACGACGCCACCGACCTCGCGCGCGCCATGGGCCTGGAACTCGGAGAACTGCGCTTCCTGGCCTGGCACCGCGAGGTCGCGCGCGTGAGCCACTACCAGCGCTTCACCGTGGCCAAGAAGACCGGCGGCGAGCGCCGGATCTCGGCGCCGATGCCGCGGCTCAAGCGCGCGCAGTACTGGGTGCTCGACAACGTGCTGGCCAAGGTGCCGGTGCACGAGGCCGTGCACGGCTTCCTGCCGGGCCGCTCGATCCTCAGCAATGCAGCGCCGCACGTGGGACAGGCGGTGGTGGTCAACCTCGACCTCCAGGACTTCTTTCCCTCGATCGGCCTGCGCCGCGTGCGCGGCGTGTTCCGCCAGCTCGGCTACTCGCCGCAGGTCGCGACCCTGTTCGCACTGCTCGCCACCGAGGCGCCGACCGACGAGGTCGAGCTCGATGGCGAACGCTACTTCGTCGCGCGCGGCGAGCGCGTGCTGCCGCAGGGCGCGCCCACCAGCCCGATGCTCACCAACGTGCTGTGCCGCCGGCTCGACGCGCGGCTGGCCGCCTGCGCCGCCAAGCTGGGCTTTCGCTACACGCGCTATGCCGACGACCTGAGCTTCTCGGCCGATGCCGAACATGGCCGCGACGTCGGCAAGCTGCTGTGGCGCGCCAAGCAGATCGTGGCCAGCGAAGGCTTCGTGGTGCATCCCGAGAAGCAGCAGGTGATGCGCCGCCACCAGCAGCAGCACGTGACCGGCATCGTGGTCAACGACAAGCTCTCGACCGACCGCGACACCTTGCGGCGCTTTCGCGCCGTGCTGCACCAGGCCGAGCGCCACGGTCCGCAGGGCCTGCACTGGAACGGCCAGCACGACCTGGTCGCCGCGCTGCGCGGCTATGCGAACTTCATCGCGATGGCCGACCCGGCGCGCGCCGAGCCCTACCTGCGGCGCGTGAAGGCGCTGGCCGCGAAGCATGCATCGGCGCCCGCGACGGCCGCGACGCCGGCCCGCGCGCCGCTGCCCGCGGGCCACTTCCGCCGGCAGTCGGCCGCCGGGCTCGCACCCCTGCCCACGTGGTGGCAGCCCGCGCGCGCGCCCGAGCCGGTGCTCGAGAAGACGCCCGAGCAGATCGCGGCCGAGAAGAAGGCGAAGCGCGAGGCCGAACGCGAACGCCAGCGCGCGCAGGACGCGCCGCAGCGGGTCGAGCAGGCACCGCCGCGCACAGCCGAGCCCGCCGCGGCCCCGCAGACCGCGAAGCCACGCAGCACGCTGTCGCTGCTGGGCCTGTGGGTCAGCATCGCGATCCAGGGCACCTACGTGCTGGGCTTCCTGCTGTCGCTGCGCGATGCCTGGCTGATCGGCCTCATGACGGGCGCGATCTGGGTCGCCAACATCTACCAGCGCAAGGCCGGCTGGATGCGCTTCTTCATCGCGCTGATCGCCGGCTCGGGACTCTCGGCGGTGCTGCGCAAGATGTGGTCCTGAAAAGGCCGGCCCCCAAAAGCGAATCGCCCCGAAGGGCGATCCGCTGCTAGGACGTGGCCGATGTCGATGGCCTCGCCGCCACCGCGGGAGCCGGCGCCGGCGCGCGCATGTCGAACAGCCGGCACTCCGTGGTGGCCTTGGCATACAGCGTGCCGTCCGGCCCCACCAGGTTGGCTTCGGCCAGCGCCGTGCGGCCTTCGATGCGCGTGACCGTGGCCTCGGCGCGCACGCGCCGCACGTCGAGCGTGAGGGCCTTCACGTAGCGGGTCTCGAGTCCGGCGGTGGTGTAGACCTGCCCCGGCGGCAGCGACGAGAGCACCGCGCAGCCCAGCGCCGAATCGAGGATCGAGGTCATCCAGCCACCGTGGATGGTGCCCATGGGATTGAGGTATTCGCGCTGCGGCGTGCCCTGGAACACGGCCGAACCCTGATGCGCGGCGATGGCATAGAAGGTCAGGTGCCGGGCGAACTCCGCATAGGGAAGCTGGCCGTTCATCATCGCGTGCATCACCTCGAGGCCGCTCTTGCCGACGAGCTGCGCGGGCCGTGCCACACCGACACCGGGACCCGAATTAAGCAGTTCGACTACCTCGCGTTCCTCGGAGAGCCACAGGTCCAGTCGTTGTTCAGGCGTCATTTGAAAAGATCTCGAAAGCAATGCGGATCGGATCGGGAGAAGTGGCACGCAAGGGTGCTTCCTCATGCATCTTCTTGTCGCAGCCAGTTTAGCAATTGCCTGCTGCGAAGACGATGCTTTCGAGGCCCTGCGCCATGCATTCCTTGTCGAATCCTTAAGCCACGTGCGATAGCTGGCGCTGTCGCGCGCCGAACACAACGCCGCCCTCGCGCGAACGACGTGCTTCACAGTTCGCGCGCATGCGACTACATTCGCATCCCTCGACAACCACGCACCACAGGAGGTACGCAATGAACAAGCCAGTCCTTGCCCCCACCACCGTCTCGGTGCCCGGCCGCTCGAACGCATCGCGCGCACGCCGTTGATGCCTTCGCCGCGCTGAGCGGCGCAGCCCTCCCGCTGCACGCAAGGCCGCCCCGCCCGAGATTCGCCAAGCCCGCCGCGCGCGCCAGCGCGTGCGGCGCCCGGTCTTTCGTTTTCGAATCAAGGTGCTACACCCATGCCCGATACAGCAGCCGCGCACGCGCGGCATCGTTTGGTTTTTCCCTCGACCGTCCGCATCGCCCTCCTCCCCGCCCGCGCAAGAAGGGAGGTGGCCCCATGAAGATCCCGCCCCGGCTCCAACCCCTGGTCGACGAAGGCCTGATCGATGGCGTCAGCCGCCAGCTCATGAGCGGCAAGGAGGCGATGGTCTACGTCGTGCACAGCGGCGACGAAGCCCGTTGCGCCAAGGTCTACAAGGAGGCCGACAAGCGCGCCTTCCGCCAAGCCGTGGACTACACCGAGAACCGCAAGATCCGCAACTCGCGCGAGCGCCGCGCCGTCGCCAAGGGCACGCGCTTCGGCCGCCGCATGACCGAGAGCCACTGGCAGAGCGCCGAGGTCGATGCGCTCTACCGGCTCGCCGACGCGGGCGTGCGCGTGCCCGAGCCCTTCGGCTTCTGGGAAGGCGTGCTGCTGATGGAGCTCGTGACCGACGCCGAGGGCGCCGCCGCGCCGCGGCTCAACGACGTCGAGTTCACGCCCGAGGACGCACGGCGCCATCACGCCACGCTGGTGCGCGAGGTGATGCGCATGCTGTGCGCGGGCATCGTGCACGGCGATCTCTCGGAGTTCAACGTGCTGCTCGGCGCGGAGGGCCCGGTGATCATCGACCTGCCGCAGGCCGTCGACGCCGCGGGCAACAACCATGCGCAGCGCATGCTGCTGCGCGACGTGGCGAACCTGCGCGAGTTCTTCGGCCGCTTCGCGCCCGAGTTGCACGAGGCGCGCCATGGCGAGGAGATCTGGCATCTCTACGAGCGCGGCCTGCTGCGGCCCGAGACGCCGCTGAGCGGCGCGCCGCCGCGCGACACCGGGCCGGTCGACCTCGGAGAGGTGCTGCGCGCGGTCGACGATGCGCGCGCCGAGGAGGCGCGCCGGCGCGAGCGGCTGGCGAGCCGCGGCGAGCCCTGAGCCCGGCGGCGACAATCGGCGCAGTCCCGCCTTCCTTCGCCCCGATGTTCCAGCCCACCGACCTCGCGCCCTCCCCGCGTCCCGCGCGCCACTTCGCCTCGGCGCTCTCGCTGGCCGCGGCCTTCGCGCTCGGCGGACCGGCGCTGGTCCATGCGGGCGTGCGGCTCGACGACGATCGCGGCAGCGTGCTCGAGCTGCCGGCGCCCGCGCGGCGCATCGTCTCGCTGATGCCTTCGCTGACCGAGACCGTCTGCGCGCTCGATGCCTGCGACCGCTTGGTGGGCATCGACCGCCATGCCAACTGGCCGGTGGCGGTGCAGCGGCTGCCGCAGGTGGGCGGCATCGACGATGCGAATATCGAGCGCATCGTCGCGCTCAAGCCCGACCTGGTGCTGCTGCGCCCGCGCAGCCGTGCCGCCGAACCGCTCGAGCGGCTCGGCATCCGCGTGCTGGCGCTCGATGCCAAGACCCATGCCGACATGCGCCGCGTGATGGAGACCGTGGCACGCGCCACCGGCCAGCCCGGCAAGGGCGAGGCCTACTGGCGCCGGCTCGATGCCGGCCTCGATGCCGCGCGGGCACGCGTGCCCGCTGGCTGGCAGGGCCGGCGCGTCTATTTCGAGGTGCATGGCGGCATGGCGGCCGCGAGCGAGAGCTCCTTCATCGGCGAGACGCTCGCGCGCCTGGGCCTCGCGAACGCGGTGCCCGGCACGCTGGGGCCGTTTCCGAAGATGAGCCCCGAGTTCGTGGTGCGCGCCGATCCCGACGTGCTGATGGAGTCGGCGCTCGGCGAGCTGTCGGCGATGGCCGCGCGGCCCGGCTGGTCGGCGATGAACGCGATCAAGCGCGGCCGCGTCTGCAGCTTCGCGGCGGCGCGCTTCGACCTGATGATGCGGCCCGGTCCGCGGCTGGACGAGGCGGCGGATGCGATCGTCGACTGCCTGGTGCGGCTGGGCGATCCGCGCTCCTGAGACGGGATCGCGTTCGCTCTATCTCCCCACCCGTTCGGGCTGAGCTGGGCCTGTCCTGAGCCTGTCGAAGGATCGAAGCCCTGCGCGGCGCTTCGACAAGCTCAGCGTGAACGGTCGTCGGGCGCATGGCGCACGACGAATCCACGCACCGGCGCGATCCATTCGACCGCCGCATCCTCGGGCCATGCCACGGCCACGCCTTGCGCGCTGCCCGAGAACAGCATGCGCTCCTCGACCAGCAGGAAGCGCCGCGTGCCGGCCTCGTCGCCGTCCAGCACCCGCAGCCTCGCGCCGCCGAGGTCCAGCGACTCCCCAGGCTGCGGCGCGACCGCACGCGCCTCGGGCCAGCCGGCGGCCGATGCCTCGCCGCGCGTGGCCAGCACCCAGCGCACCGGCCCCGGCGCCGCGGCGCGCAGCGCCTCGCCCGGCACCGGATCGATCAGCGCCCACCCTTCGTCGCCCCCGACGAAATGGCTGTGCGTTCCATCGCCGCCCGTCACGCGCCACACGCGCGCCGACAGCCGCATCGACAGCCCCGCCTCGTGCGCATAGCGCCCGCCGCCCTGCCCGTCGGGATCGACCAGCGCCACCTCGTCGTAGGGCGCTTCGTCCACGTTCACGGGCCGCCGGCCTTCGGGTCCGTCGGCCAGCCGCGGCATGTCGAGCCGCACGCGCGCACGGGCACGCGCCTGCGCGAGGCAATCGGCCACCGAGGCGAAGCCCGCGAGCTCCAGCAGCACGCGCCGCGTCACGTTCATCAGCTTGAGCCCGAGTGCCGGGCTCGCGGCCTCGGCCGGCGGCAGCCAGCGGTGCTCGACGATCTCGAAGCCGTCGACCTGCACCTCCTGCCCCGGGGGGATGGCCGCGACGAAAAAGCGCGTGTCGAAGCGGCGCGGCATGCCGGGCGGCGTGAGCCAGTGGCTGAAATAGGCGAGCTGGTCGACCGCGAGCCGCCAGCCCTGGGCGTCGCACAGCGCGAGCAGCGCCTCGGTGCTGTCGGCCACCGCGGCGCGCATCGCGGCCAGCCGGTCGGGATCGACGCGCTCGAGCGCGACCAGCTCGCCCTCGGCGTCGCTCGCGAACAGCACGCCGGCCTCCTCGAAGCATTCGCGCACCGCGGCGGCGTAGTAGTCGAGGCCGCCCGCGGGCAGCGCGAGCCGCGCGCTCGCGGCCGCATCGTCGAGCCCCGCGCAGCGCGTGTGCAGCTCGCGGTCGTGCGCGTCGACCACGCCGCCCGGGAACACGCTGGCGCCGCTGTTCTGGTCGTCGGGCTTGTCGGCACGGCGCAGCATCAGCACCTCGAGGCCGCCGGGCCCGTCGCGCAGCAGGATCAGCGAGGCGGCGGTGCGGATCGGGCGTGGCTTGGGCGGCGTGGCGTTCATGGGAAGCGATTGTCGGTCCGCGGCCGCCGGCCTGCTGTCACGCACGTCCACGGCTGAGCCGGGGCCCGGCCGCGCCGTCCTCGACCTGCCAGCCCTGCGCGCGCAAGTCTTCGCGCAGCCGGTCGGCCCGGGCCCAGTCGCCGGCGGCACGGGCCTCGAGCCGTTCGCGCGCCAGGGCCGCGATCGCCTCGGGCACCGCGTCGCCCTCCTCGCGCCATTCGGCCAGCCGCAGCCCCAGCACCGCCTCGAACACATCGACCGTGGCGCGCCGCGTCGGCGCCGGCAGGTCGCTGCGCACCAGCTCCCACAGCACGGCCAGGCCGCGCGGCAGGTTCAGGTCCTGCTCGACCTCGGCGCGAAAGCGCGCGACGAAACCCGCGTCGGCCATACCACCCACCGGCCAGCCCGCATAGGCGCGGCGCAGGCGGTCGAGCGCCGACTGCGCGCCCGCGATCGCGGCCTCGTTGAAGCGCAGGCTGCTGCGGTAGTGCGCGCCCAGGCACAGGTAGCGGTAGGCCAGCGGATCGATGCCGCGGTCGACCAGGGTCTGGAGCCGCACGAAGTCGCCGTCGGACTTCGACATCTTCACGTCGTCGTCGAGCGTGAGGAAATGGCCGTGCAGCCAGAAGTTGGCCAGGCGCGTGCCGTGGCAGGCCTGGGTCTGCGCGATCTCGTTGCTGTGGTGCACGCCGATGTGGTCCTCGCCGCCGCAGTGGATGTCGAACCACGGCCCGAGGTAGCGGGCCGACATGGCCGAGCACTCGATGTGCCAGCCCGGGAAGCCGCGGCCCCAGGGGCTGTCCCATTCCATCTGGCGCTGGGTGCCGGGCGGGCTGAACTTCCAGAGCGCGAAGTCGGTAGCCTCGCGCTTGTCGCCCATCGCCACGCGCTGGCCCGCGCGCAGGCCGGCCTTGTCCAGCCGCGCGAGGTGGCCGTAGTCGTCCTGCTTCGAGGTGTCGAAGTAGATGCCGTCGGCGGTGCGGTAGGTGAAGCCCTTGCGCTCGAGCTCGGCGATGAAGGCGAGCTGCTCGGGGATGTGGTCGGTGGCGCGCGGCCATTCGGCGGGCTCGCGCAGGTTCAGCGCGCGCCAGTCGGCACGGAAGGCGGCGGTGAAGCGCTCGGCGATGGCCCAGGCCGATTCGCCCGCGCGGCGGCTGCCCTTCTCCATCTTGTCCTCGCCCTCGTCGGCGTCCGAGACCAGGTGGCCGACGTCGGTGATGTTGACCACGTGCCGCACCTCGTGGCCGCCGAATTCGAGCACGCGACGCAGCAGGTCCTCGAACACGTAGGTGCGCAGGTTGCCGATATGGGCATGGTCGTAGACCGTGGGCCCGCAGCAGTAGAGCCCCACCGGGCCGGGGCGCAGCGGAACGAAGGGGCGCAGGGAGCGCGACCAGGTGTCGTGAAGGACGAGGGACATGCGTGTGGACTCTCGAGGTCGTTGCAGAAAACAAAAAGGCCACCGGTCTTGCAACGGGTGGCCATCGGGCATGCGGGTTCGCGCGAAGTCGCTCTAGCCGCCATCTCCCCATGGCAGAGCGCGACAGCAGGTGCCGGCGATGTGGAGGGAAGGACGGGTGAGCATGGCCGGCATCCTAGCCGCTAGGCCTGGGCCGGGTCAAACGCGGCCGCGTCGAGGTAGCGCGCGTCCCACGCCGCGGCCAGCGACTGCGCGCGATGCAGCGGCACGCGCGCGGTCTCGAAGCCGACCACGCACGCCACGTCGGCCGACCCGGGCCGCGCGGGCGATTCGGCGCTGCGACCATCGGTCAGCAGCCAGAGCCAGCGCCGGCGATCGGCATGGCGCTCGAGCAGCTCGTCGGCGCGCCGCACGCCCAGCGCCAATGGCGTGCCGCCGCCGGCGCCGATGGGCGCAATCCAGTCGTCGTTCCAGGCGCTGGCGCGGCGCGGCGGCAGCCGCAGCTCGACCACCGAGCCCGCGAAGCACAGCAGCGCGACATGGTCGCGGCGGCGGTAGGCCTCGTCCATCAGCGCGAGCAGCAGGCCCTTGGCGCGCGCGAGGCTGCCGTCGTTGCGCATCGAGGCCGAGGCATCGAGCAGGAAGCAGTGCAGCGCGCCCTCGCGCGTCTCGCGCGGGCGGCGGCGCAGGTGCTCGCGGCGCAGCGGACCGGCACCGCGCGCGACGAGCGTGCGCGGCCAGTCGAGCGCCGCGTCGGCGGCGGCGATGCCATGCCAGGCTTCGCGGCCGGGTCCCGATGACGCCTGCCTCCGGTCACCCTGGCGCGCGCCAGCGGGTGCGGTGTTCCGGAGGCTCAGGCTTTTTTTGCGAGCGAGGCGGCCGGGATCAGCGGGCGCAGCGGCTTGACGCGCGCGACGCCGACGGGCTCGGGGGGCAGCGCGCCCCAGTCGCCATCGCCTGAATCGGTATCGGCGCCGTCGTCGATGGCGCTCTCGCCCTCGGCGGCCGATGGCGGTGGCGCGCTCGGCGCCTGCGCGGGCGGCGTCGCCTCCACGCCCGGCTTGCGCCGATGCAGCAGCACGGCCTCGGCCACGCGCCGCACATGCTGCTCGCCGATGGCCTCGGCCCCTTCGAGCGCGGCCAGCGCGCGCGCCGCGCGCAGCATCACGAGGTCGGCGCGCAGGCCATCGACCTGCGCGGCGATGCACAGCGCGCCCACGGCCTCGTGCACCGCATCGCCATACGGCAACGCGGTGGCATCGGCCAGGGTCGCGCGCGAGCGCCGCAGCGACGCTGCGAGCTCGGCCTCGGCCGCCGCATGCCGCGCGCGAAAGCCCTCGGGATCGCTGTCGAAGGCCAGCCGCGCGCGCACCACGGCCTGGCGCTCGGCCCGGTCCTCGAGATTGCGCAGCTGCACGCACAGGCCGAAGCGGTCGAGCAGCTGCGGGCGCAGGCTGCCCTCCTCCGGGTTCATGGTGCCCACGAGCACGAAGCGCGCGGCATGGCGGTGCGAGATGCCGTCGCGCTCGACCGCGTTGACGCCGCTGGCGGCCGCGTCGAGCAGCGAATCGATCAGCGCATCGGGCAGCAGGTTGATCTCGTCGACATAGAGCACGCCGCCATGGGCACGCGCGAGCAGGCCCGGCGCGAACTTCAGCGCATGGCCGGCCAGCGCCTGGCCGAGATCGAGCGTGCCGACCAGGTGCTCGAGGCTGGCGCCCAGCGGCAGGGTTACGAAGGGCGCGCCGGGCAGCAGCTCGGCCAGCGCGCGCGCGGCCGTGGTCTTGGCGGTGCCGCGCGGGCCTTCGATCAGCACGCCGCCGAGCGCGGGATCGGCCGCCGCCAGCAGCAGCGCCTCGCGCAGCCGCGGCTGGCCGGCGATGGCGGAAAAGGGGAACGACGCCGGCAGCGGCGCAGCCTGTGTGGTCATCGCGTGTGTCCTTCCATCCGCTGCTCGTGCGCGAGCAGCAGGTTCTCGATGCGTTCGCGGTAGTCGCCGGGCGACTGCCAGAGGCCGCGCTGCATGGCCTCGAGCAGGCGGCTCAGCATGTCGTGCAGCGCGCGCGGATTGTGCGTGTCGACGAAATCGCGGTTATCGGCGTCGAGCACGTAGGCGTCGGCCACCATCGCGTACTGGTGGTCGCCGACCACGCGCGCGGTGGCGTCGAAGCCGAACAGGTAGTCGACCGTGGCCGCCATCTCGAAGGCGCCCTTGTAGCCGTGGCGGCGCGCGCCCGCGATCCACTTGGGATTGACCACGCGCGCGCGCACCACGCGGCCGATCTCCTCCTTGAGCGTGCGCACGCGCGGCGCCTGCGGGTTGCCATGGTCGCCGTGGTACATGGCCGGCTGGCTGCCGCTCAGGTGGCGCACGGCGGCGGCCATGCCGCCCTGGAACTGGTAATAGTCGTTCGAGTCGAGCAGGTCGTGCTCGCGGCTGTCCTGGTTCTGCAGCACCACGTCGGTCGCGCGCAGGCGCCGCACCAGCGCCTCGGTGGCGGGCACGCCGTCGCTGTCCTGCCCGTAGGCATGGGCGCTGCCGCCGACATAGGCGCCCGCGAGGTCGTCGTCGCTCTGCCAGTCGCCGCTGTCGAACAGCGGCTGCAGGCCCGAGCCGTAGTGACCGGGCGCCGAGCCGAACACGCGCCAGCCGGCCTGGCTGCGCGCGGCCTCGGCCGGCAGGCCCGCGGCCTCGAGCGCGGCGGTCTCGCGCAGGATGCGCGCGCGGATCGGGTTGCGCTCGGCATCCTCGTCCTCCTGCGCGGCCACGGCCTGCACGGCCGCGTCGAACATCTGCACCGCGGCCGGGAAGGCATCGCGGAAGAAGCCCGAGATGCGCAAGGTGACGTCGATGCGCGGACGCCCGAGGCCGACCGTGGGCAGCACCTCGAAGTCGACCACGCGCTGGCTGCCGGCGGCCCACTTCGGCCGCACGCCGATCAGCGCGAAGGCCTGCGCGAGGTCGTCGCCGCCGGTGCGCATGGTGGCCGTGCCCCAGACCGACAGGCCGATGCCCGCGGGATAGTCGCCATGCTCCTGCAGGTGGCGCTCGACCAGCTGGGCGGCCGACTTGAGGCCCAGCATCCAGGCGGTGGGCGTGGGAATGGCGCGCGTGTCGACCGCGTAGAAGTTGCGCCCGGTCGGCAGCACGTCGGGCCGGCCGCGCGAGGGCGAGCCGCTGGGCCCGGGCGGCACGAAGCGGCCCCGCAGCGCGCGCGACAGCTGCAGCAGCTCCTGCGCGCCGCAGGCATCGAGCGCGGGCGCGAGGCGCTCGGCGATGCGCCCCAGCACGGCGGCGGTGCGCGGCATGCCGGCCGGGCATTCGCCCGCTTCGACGAGTTGCGTGGCGAGCAGCTCGAACCGCTCGCGCGTGTCGCCCTGGTGGCGCCAGGGGTCGTCGCTCACCGCTTGCAGCAGCGCGGGCCGCGCACCCTGCCAGGGCGTCGCGGGCTCGATGTCGAGCGGATCGAAGTGCTCGCCGGGCAGCAGGTCGTGCGACAGCGCACCAAGCAACCCCGCGTCCGCACCGCTGCCGTCGCCCGCCGGATAGCGCGCCAGCGCCAGCAGCGTGTCGCGCCGCAGCCGGCCCTCGGGCGAGGCGCCGAACACATGCAGGCCGTCGCGGATCTGGGTCTCCTTGAGCTCGCAGAGGTAGGCGTCGACGCGCGCGAGCACCGCATCGTCCGCCGCGCCCGCCGCGTCGAGCTCGTCGACCAGGTGCTGGGCGCGCACGGCCGCGAGGATCTGGGCGCGCAGCACGCGCGCGCGGCGCGCATCGACCAGCAGCGCGTCGTAGTACTCGTCGACCTGGCGCTCGAGGTCCTGCATCGGGCCATGGTTCTCGGCGCGCGTGAGCGGCGGCATCAGGTGGTCGACGATCACGGCCTGGGTGCGGCGCTTGGCCTGCGCGCCCTCGCCCGGGTCGTTGACGATGAAGGGATAGACGTTGGGCAGCGGCCCGAGCACCGCGTCGGGCCAGCAGCCCTGCGTCAGCGCGATGCTCTTGCCCGGCAGCCATTCGAGGTTGCCGTGCTTGCCGACATGCACCACCGCATCGATGCCGAACGCATCGCGCAGCCAGAAGTAGAAGGCCAGGTAGCCGTGCGGCGGCACGGCCTCGGCGTCGTGATAGCTCGCATAGTCCTGCGAGCCCGAGAGGTTCAGCGCGCGCGCGGGCTGAATGCCGACGAAGACCTGGCCCAGCCGCAGGCCCGCGATCATGAAGCGGCCCTGGCGCAGCATCGGGTCCTGCTCGGGCGGGCCCCAGCGTTCGTCGATGGCCGCGGCCATGCCTTCGGGCAGCGCGGCAAGGCGCGCGCGGTAGTCGGCCAGCGCGTAGCTCTGCCAGGCGGGCCGCGCGGGCCATTCGCACGGATCGTTGGCGATGCCCTGCTGCAGGGTCCGCATCAGGCTGTCGCCATCGGCCGGCAACGCCTTCGGATCGCCGAGCATGTAGCCCTCGGCGCGCAACGTTCCGAGGATCGCGATCACCGAGGCCGGCGTGTCGAGCCCTACGCCGCTGCCGATGCGGCCCTCGCTGCCCGGGTAGTTGGCGAGCACCAGCGCGAGCCGCTTGTCGGCCGCCGGCAGGCTGCGCAGGCGGCACCAGCGGCGCGCGAGCTCGGCCACGAAGGCGACGCGGTCGGGCTCGGCGCGGTAGCCGACCACCTCGGTCTGCGTCAGCTCGCAGCGATGCAGCAGGCCCTTGAAGCTCACGGCGCGCGTGACGATGCGGCCATCCATCTCGGGCAGCGCGACCTGCATCGCGATGTCGCGCGGCCGCAGGCCCTGGCTGTCGGCCAGCCAGTCCTCGCGGTTGCCGCCGCTCACGATCACCTGCAGCACGGGCGCATCGCCGGCCAGCGCCGGTTCGCCGCCCTCGCCGCCGTCATGCCCCAGCGCCGCGAAGGCGGTGGTGTTGAGCACCAGCTGCACCGCATGCGTGGCGCAGAGTTCGCGCAGCGCCGACAGGCACAGCGGGTCCTTGAGCGAATCGAGCGCCAGCGGCAGCGGGTTCAGGCCCTCGGCCGACAGTGCCTCGGCCAGCGCATCGAAGGCGGCCGTGTTGCCCGACAGCAGGTGCGAGCGGTAGAACACCAGCGCCACCACCGGCGCGCCGGGCCGCCAGCGCGCGCGCAGGTCGTCGATGCCGGGCACGGCCGAGGTGGCGGGCAGCCCCGGCACGTGCAGCGCCACCTGCGGCAGGCTGCGCGGCGGCAGCGGCTCCTCGCCATGGCGCAGGCCATGGAAGGCCACCGCGCGCAGGAACTGCAGCGCATTGGCCGGGCCGCCCGCGCGCAGGTACTGCCACAGCCGGTGGCAGACGGCGCGCGGCGCGGTGCTGCGCGCGAGCAGGTCCTCGTCCTCCTGCAGGTCGCCCGAGAAGATGGCGAGCTGCTGGCCGTGCCGGCGCGCGAGCTTCTCGAGCTGCTGCAGGCCGTAGGGCCAGGCCGAGGCCGCGCCCAGGTGGTCGACCACCACCACGCGCGCATGCCGCAGCACCTCGTCGGCATAGAGGTCGAACGAGGCCGGCTGGCGCAGGTACATGAGGTTGGCCAGCCGCAGCGAGGGATAGCCGGGATCGCTGGCCGCCAGCGCGCCGCGCGCGGCCGACAACAGGGCCAGCGTGGTGTCGGCCGAGCTGAGCACCACGATCTCGCCCGGCGTCTGGTCGAGCCGGGTGACGACGCCCGGGTCGTCCTCGACGAAACGTCCGGGCTGGGTGCTCAGCAGGTGCATCGTCAGGCCGGCAGCGCCGCGCCCTCGAGCACCTCGCGCAGCGCGGCTTCTTCGAGGTCCTCGCCGATGAAGACCAGCTGCGTGCGCGGCGCCTCGCCGTCGCGCCAGCGGCGGTCGAAGTGATGGTCGAAGCGCCGGCCCACGCCCTGCACCAGCAGGCGCATCGGCTTGCCCGGCACGGCGACGAAGCCCTTGACGCGGTAGATGGTGTGGCGCTCGACCAGCGCGGCCAGCGCGGCCAGCAGCCGCTCGCGGTCCATCGCGGGCAGGTCGATCACGAGCGAGTCGAACTCGTCGTGGTCGTGGTCTTCCTCGTGGTCGTGGTGACTCTCGCGCAGGTGGATGGTGGTCTCGGCCGCACGGCCCTGGCCCAGCAGCAGCGCGAGCGGCAGCTTGCCCTCGGTGGCCGTCACGATCTTGACTTCGGGCGGCAGTTCCTCGCGCACCAGCGCCTCGACGCGCGCGCGCGCGGCCTCGTCGAGCAGGTCGGCCTTGTTGAGCACCACCAGGTCGGCGGCCGAGAGCTGGTCCTCGAACAGCTCGTGCAGCGGCGACTCGTGGTCGAGGTTGGGGTCGGAGCGGCGCTGCGCGTCGACCGCCACCGGGTTCTCGGCGAACTGGCCCGCCGCGGCGGCCGGGCCGTCGACCACGGTCACGACCGAGTCGACGGTGAAGATGTTGGCGATGTCGGGCCACTGGAAGGCCTGCACCAGCGGCTTGGGCAGCGCCAGGCCCGAGGTCTCGATCAGCACGGCATCGAGTTGGTCGCGGCGCTCGGCGAGCTGCAGCATCACGGGCAGGAACTCCTCCTGCACGGTGCAGCAGACGCAGCCGTTGGCGAGTTCGTAGAGCGCGCCCTCACGCTCGTTGCCCTCGTCGTCGCAGCCGATGCCGCAACCGCGCAGGATCTCGCCGTCGATGCCGAGCTCGCCGAACTCGTTGACGATCACCGCGATGCGGCGGCCTTCGGCATTGCCGAGGATGTGGCGCATCAAGGTGGTCTTGCCGCTGCCGAGGAAGCCCGTGACGATGGTGACGGGGATTTTTGCGTTGCTGGTGGTCATGGAGATTTCTTTCAGGCGCCGGTGTAGAGGCGACGTTCGACGAAGGCCGAGCCCTGGAGCCGGCGCCAGGCCTTGGCACCGGCGAGCACGCCGAGGTCGACCAGCGGCTCGACCAGCACCACCGTCATGTAGGCGGCGCCGAAGCTGGCAATCTCGCCGAGGTTTTCGAGCCCGGTGCCGCGGCCGTAGAGCGCCCAGAAGCCGACCCACACCACGATGCCGCCCTGGTAGGCGACCGACAGCTTGAAGGCCTCGCGGTAGCCGATGTCCACGTAGGCCAGCTTCTCGGAAATGATGCGGCGCGCGAGCACCGCGGTGGCGAACAGCGGCACCAGCAGGGTCGTGACGTTCATGCCGTACTGCGGCAGGTCCTGCGGCTCGAAGAACAGGCTCTGCACCAGCAGCCCGCCCGCCAGGCCGATGGCCGCGGGCGCGAGCCCGAACACCAGCAGCAAGGTGGTGCCGAGGATCAGGTGCACTTCCGACACGCCCACCGGGTGGTGCGGCAGCACCTCGAAGAAGCAGAACACCAGCGCCACGGCGATCGCCGAGCGCAATGCCAGGGCGGCCAGGCCGTCCTTCAGCAGGGTGTCGAAAGCCACCTTGCCGGTGTAGGCGAGCGCCGCGGCGCCGGTGGCATAGCTCAGAAAGATCTTGGTTCCGTCGACGAGACCGGGTTCGATGTGCATGGGACAGCTCCTGGAGGGCACCGCAGTGCGAAAGTGGATTGGATCATGGACCCGCGATGGCGAGCCCGCTTCATGAAGAACGTTCGGGCAGGCGCCGCGCGAGCGCCACCGTGGGAGAACGCGAGCGCGGCCGCAGCCGGCGCCAGCCGATCACCACGCCGCTGGCCGAGGCCACGGCGCCGACGATCGACAGCAGCCACACCACCAGGTCCCAGGCCGGCCGGTACTGGATCAGCCAGGGGAAGTCGAGGCTGTGGGCCGCATTGAAGAGCCAGCGCCGCAGCCGCGCATTGCGGTCGCTGCTGCCGGCCAGCTGGCCGTTGGCGGGGTCGATGTAGAGGCGGGTGCGCGCGGCGTCGTCGAACGCGAGGCGCCAGACCGGCAGCACGCGCTCGCGGTGGTGGCCGTACCAGTGAAAGTCGTAGGCGGTCTGCAGCACGGCCTCGCTCACCGTCGCGCCGGGCCGCAGCCGGGCGGCCGCGCGCACGATGTCCTCGCGCGCGATCGAGGCCGGCGCGCCGCTCGCGGCATCGACCACGCGCACGCGCGCCTTCGCATCGCGCAGCTGCAGCAGCGGCCGGCCGTCGAACCATTGCAGCAGCGCCTCGCGCGGTGCCGCGTCGCCCTCGCCCGCCGGCGGCGTGGCGGGCGGCCACGGGAAGGCCGAGAGCTCGCCGCCGGTGTAGCGCGCCATCGCGGCCGCGTCGACCGGGTTGCGCTCGAACCAGCGGTTCGGGTTCATCGAGAGCCAGCCGCTCACGATCCAGGTCAGCACGAAGAAGCCGCCGATCAGGCCCGCGATGTGGTGCCAGGCCATCCAGCCGGTGTAGGGCGTGACGGAACCGTTGCGGAAGCGCCGGCGCAGCCGGAGGCGCAGGATGCCGATCGCGATGCCGGTCACGGCCGAGACGATGCAGGCGGCCGAGAGCCACACCACCACGTCGTGCCACAGCGGCGGATCGGCGCGCAGCGGCGTGAAGTAGATCCAGTGCGGCACCGAGCCGAGCCAGTTCCAGAAGCGCTCGGAACGCGTGGTGTCGCGCACCACCTCGCCGGTGCGCGCCGACACGTAGAGCTCGGTGCCCGCCGCGTCGTTCAGTTCGATGCGGTGCAGCGGGCGCAGCGGGTTGAGGCCCTGCGGCACGGTCCACTGGTCGCGCTCGAGCGTCTCGGCCCAGCGCGCGCCGGGCTGGCCCGAGAAGTCGCGCGCCACCGCCTCGGCCTGCGCGGCCTCGGTGCCGGCCAGCAATCGGCCATCGCGCGCCGACACCGCATGGCGACCGCCGCGCGCATCGACGATGCGCCACACCGGCTGCGGCTGCGCGCCGCCCTGCATCTCGAGCGCGACGCGGCGCGGCGCCTGCTGGCGCGCTGCTTCGGGCAGGGCCTCGAGCGCGGCCACGGGCGAGACTCGGGCCTGGCCGACATCGAGCGCGCGCAGGCCCGCGAGCCGCTCGGCCTCGGTGAGCGTGGGATAGCCCACGTACATCATCACCACGCCCGAGACGAACCACATGACGAACAGCAGGCAGCCGCCGATGCCGAGCCAGCGGTGGGTCCAGTAGAGCCAGTGGCGCACGAGCGGCCACGCGCGCTGCCAGGCAGTGCTGCGATCGGACCGGGCGCGGGCGCGGCGCGCGGCGGGCGTCATCTCAGAAGTTCACCAGCGCCGACAGCTCGAAGGAGCGCGGACGGCCCAGCAGCCACTGGTTGCCGCTGTTCGAGAACGACAGCGGATAGCGGCGGTCGCCGAGGTTGTAGCCGCGCAGCGCGAGCTTGAGCGACTTGTTGGCCTGCCAGCTCACCGAGGCGTCGGCCACGGTGTAGGAGCCGATCTTGCGCGAGTTGGCCGCGTCGACCTGGCGCGAGCCGACATAGCGCACGCCGAACTCGGCCTCCCACCGCGGCAGGAAATGCCAGTGCAGGAACAGGTTGGCCGCTTCCTCGGGCACACCGAACGGCGTGTTGCCGGCGCGCGAGACCAGCTGGCCGCTCACGACCTCGTTGAAGTCGTCGTAGCGCGCGCGCAGCTTGGCCGCATTGGCCTCGAGCCGCAGCGTGGAGGTCAACGCGAGGTCGAGCGTGGCCTCGATGCCCTCGGACGACTGCTTGCCGACCTGCTGCGAAACGGTGGGGTTGTTCTGGTCGCGCGACAGCAGCTTCTTCTTCTCGATGCGGTAGGCGGCCACGGTCCAGGCGCCGCGGTTGTCGGCCAGCTGGCGCTTGTAGCCCACCTCGACCTGGTTGCCGGTGCTGAGGTCGAACGGCGCCTGCGTGGTCGAGGTGCTGATCAGCGAGGTCAGCGGATCGGCCGCGTGCGCCAGCTGCGCATAGAAGGACTGCGAGGCATCGGGCGCATACACCGCGCCGATGCGGCCGGTGGCGTACTCGAAGGTCTTCGTGAGGCTGTTGGCCGCGTTGGACAGGTCGGTGCGCGCCACCTTCGCATGGTCCCAGCGCAGGCTGGTGACCAGCGACCAGCGCTCATTGAAGGCCAGCTTGTCCTCGGCGAACACGGCGTGGGTGTTGGTGCGGGTCTTGTAACGCGGCGTGTAGGCCACGGGCGAAGCGTAGTAGCCGGGCAGGAAGACGAAGGGATCGACCACTGAGCGGCCGCCGTAGGGCGAGTCGTTGAGGTGCGTGAAGTCGATGCGGTTCACGTCGAAGCCCACCAGCACCTGGTTCTTCATGCCGAACAGTTCATGGCGGAAGGTGGCGTCGGTGCGGTTGCCGACCTGCTCCTGGTCGTGGCCGATCTCGAGGTAGTCGCCGCGCGTCACGCGGCGCGTGGCGGCATTGAAGGTATAGGTCTCGCTGTTGCGCCAGTGGCGCTGGCTCGCGAGCCGGTAGAGCTGGTTGTGCACGGTGACGGCATCGCTGGGCGTCCACAACGTGTCGAGGCGGGTCCACTTGTCGTCGTACTTGAGCTCGGCGTCGTCGACGTTGTAGTTCTGGCGCAGGGTCAGGTCGTTCAGGCGCCCGTCGATCAGCGGCACGCCCTGGTAGCGCTGCGGCGACTGGCGGCCCTCGTCGTGCGACAGGGTGAACTGCAGCGCGGGCGAGACGTCCAGCCGCAGCGCACCACCGACGGCCAGGCTCTCGCCCTCGCCGCGCGCCATGAAGCCGTGGGTGGCGCGGTGGCTGATGTCGAAGCGGTACGAAAGCTTGTCATCGATCGCGCCGCCGCTGCCGAAGGCCGCCTGGCGCGTGGCATCGGAGCCGTAGCTCAGCAGCGCCTCGTTGCGGATCGGGCCGCGCGTGGGCTTCTTGGGCACCACGTTGATCGCGCCGCCGATCGCGCCTTCGCCGTACATGACCGAGGCCGCGCCGCGCAGCACCTCGATGCGGTCGACCGACCAGGTGTCGAACGGGAAGGTGACGGTGCCCGCGCCCGCGAACAGCCGCGTGCCGTCGAACAGCTGCATCACCGAGCCATGGCCCGAGAAGCCGCGCGCGGCCATCGAGGTGCCGCCGTTGCCCGGCGCGGGCGAGCCGGTGATGCCGGTGGCGCGGGTGGCGGCGTCGACGATCGAGACATCGCCGCGCGCGCGGAGGGTCTCGCCGGTCAGCACCTCGATGCTGGCAGGCGTCTCGAGCGGCGTGAGGCCGAGCCGGCTGCCGGTCTGCGTGGGCTCGGCGAGCGAGAGCGCGCCCTGGGCGCCGGCCTCGACCTGCACGGCCGGCAGGCTGGTGGCGACCTGCTGCGCGAAGCCGCTGCCGGCGCCGAAGGCCAGGCCGATGGCGGCGGACATGCCGCCGAGGCGGCGGGCGGCCGGGCGGCCCCAGTGGCGGTGATGCGGGCGGCGGCCGGCCGCGCCCGTGCGATCGCCCGACGGCGATGCGTGATCCATGTGACTTCTCCTCCGACCCGCGTCCCCGCAGGTTCTCTGACCGAATGTGGACGCGGCGGGAAGTCGATCGATGGCCGGGACCGGCGGCGGGCAAAGCAAGCGCTTCGCCGGCCGGCGGCCCGGACACGCACTCCCGCAGCGTCCGAGGCGGTGACGAAGGCCGGTATCCGGGCTCGCGGAGCGCAAAGGCGCGCAGTCGAAACTGCAGCGCCGTTGCGGAAGCCCTCGCCTTCCCACGCCTTGCGGGCGCAGTGGCTGCCGATGCCCTGGGGGCATGGCGTGAGGACGTCCAGATCCGCTGACCGTTGCGGGGGCAGCGCAGGAATGGAGGCGTCGATCCGTGAACCGACGCGTCGCACCTGCTTCCCGTTTAACCCCGTGGCCATGGCATGCATGGCGGGCGGGGCACCTTCGAACCGTGGTGCCGGTGCGTCCTTCCTTCCTCGAAGAAAGGCCGCACCGAACGGCGGGAATTATCGGGAGCGGGTGCGCGCGGGCTCGTCGGGCGTACGGGTGTCCCGCGCGCGGCCGGGGCCTTCGGCGCCGAACAGGCGGCGCAGCACGCTGACGCCGGCCACCAGCGCATTGGAATAGCTGGTATGCGGCTCGATGGCCGCCTCGAGCGGCAGGTAGGAATGCACCGCGCCCTCGCCCGCGGCATCGTCGACCGCCTCCATCAGCACCCAATAGAACTCGCCGGGCTCCAGTTCGTGAACGGTCAGCGCGAGGTTGCGGGGCGACGGCGACAGGGTGGCGGGGATGGTGTTCACGCGAAGCTCTGGAAGGTAGGCATTGGCGATGGGGGCGGGCCGCCCGGATCGTAGACACGCCCTGTCACAACGCGCGTGCACTCGATCACGTTCACCGCCGGCGAAAACCCTGTGAGCTTCCTGCGCCAGCCGGTGGCGCCCACCGTTCCCAGCTTCCGGGCTTCTCCTACAGGCGGGCGTTGGTGCGCGACCTAAGTTTTGCCCATGGATCAAACACCCGCGGCACGCCGCATGCCCAGACGACAGGAGGCCCCATGAAGCGATTCACCCTGGATTCCAAGATGCGAGCGACCATCGGCGGCGCCTTCTATCCCACCGGCCATTCGATGGTGATGTTCGGGAACGCCGAGGACGCGGAGCGCGTCGGCCGCGGGCTCGTCGAGAAGGGCGTGAGCGCGGACGACATCTTCCTGCTGCCGCCCGCGACGGTGTTGGCGGAGATCACGCCGACGGTGGCCGAGGCCGACAACCCCCTGCCCTCCGCGGGCACCGAGGGCGCGACGGTGCGTGCCTACACCAAGCTGGCGCGCGAAGGCCACACGGCGCTGCTCGTACGCACCGAGGAGCAGGAAGACGCCGAACGCATGATGGAGGTGGTGCGCACGGTGCCCTACTCGATCGCGCAGCGCTATCGCACGCTGGTGATCGAGGACCTCTAGAACCAGAGCGTTCAGGCCGGCGCGGCCGGCACGCTCGGCGTGCCATGGGCGCCGTTGGGCGCGGGCGGCGCCACGGCGCGACGCACCACGTCGCGCGCCATGGCCTGGGCCAGCTCGTGCTCGCCGAGGAAGACGGTGGCCGAGACTTCGCGCGTGAGCAGTTCCGCTTCCTCTTCGTTGTGGCTGCGGATCACGGTCTCGATGGTCGGGTTAAGGGTGCGCGCGGTCTCGATCATCTGCCGCACGTTGAGTGCGGCCGGCGTGGCCACCACCAGCACGCGGGCGCGCGCGATGTGGGCCTGGATCAGCACAGCCGGATCGGCCGCGTCGCCATAGACGGCGGCACCTCCCTCCTCGCGCAGCTTCTCGACCAGCTCGCGGTTCTGCTCGGCCACCACGTAGGGGATGTCGTGCGCCTTGAGTTCGGCCGCGATACGGCGCCCGACCCGGCCGTAGCCGACCAGCACGACCTGGCGCGAGAGGTAGCGCGCCTCGGTGGTCATCGGCAGCTCGGCCAGCGGATCGTCGCGCGCCTCGAGGCGGCGCGCGAACGAGGAATGGGCATGCAGCCATTTCTGCAGCGGAGCGATCAGGCTGAACCACAGCGGGTTGGTGGCGATGGAGATCAAGGCGCCGGCCAGGATCAGGCTCTGGCCCTCGGCGGGCATGAGGCCCAGCGAGACGCCCAGGCCCACGAGGATGAACGAGAACTCGCCGATCTGCGCCAGGCTGGCGCTGACGGTGAGCGCGGTGGCCAGCGGATAGCGCAGCACCAGCACCAGGCCGCAGGCGGCGAGCGACTTGCCCAGCACGATCACCAGCACCACGGCCAGCACCTGCAGCGGGCGCTCGAGCAGCACGGAGGGATCGAACAGCATGCCGACCGAGACGAAGAACAGCACGGCGAAGGCGTCGCGCAGCGGCAGCGATTCCTGGGCGGCGCGGTGGCTGAACTGCGACTCGCGCATGACCATGCCGGCGAAGAAGGCGCCGAGCGCGAAGGAGACGCCGAACAGGGCGGCCGAGGCGAAGGCGATGCTGACGGCGGCGGCCACCACGCACAGGGTGAACAGCTCGCGCGAGCCGGTGCGCGCGACCTGCCAGAGGATCCAGGGGAAGACGCGGCGCCCGACGATCAGCATGAGGGCGACGAAGCCACCGACCTGCAGCAGGGTGAGGCCCAGGGTCTGCCACAGCGGGGAGGCATCGGTGCCGGCGGCGCGGCCGCCGAGGGTTTCGGCGAGCGGGGGCAGCAGCACGAGCACCAGCACCATGGCGAGGTCTTCCACCACCAGCCAGCCGACGGCGATGCGGCCGGTGAAGGAATCGAGAATGCCCAGGCTCTCGAGCGCGCGCAGCAGCACGACCGTGCTGGCGACCGAGAGCGCCAGGCCGAACACCAGCGCGGCGCCGAGGTTCCAGCCCCACCAGAGCGCGAGCGCGCCGCCGAGCAGCGTGGCCACGGTGATCTGCAGCAGCGCGCCGGGCAGCGCGATCTTGCGCACGGCCAGCAGGTCGTCGAGCGAGAAATGCAGCCCCACGCCGAACATCAGCAGCATCACGCCAATCTCGGCCAGCTGCGCGGCGATGCCGGCATCGGCCACGAAGCCGGGCGTGAAGGGGCCGATGATGACGCCGGCCAGCAGGTAGCCGACCAGGGCCGGCAGGCGAAGGCGCGCGGCGAAGAAGCCGAGCACCAGGGCCAGGCCGAGGCCGGCGGCGATGGTGTTGATGAGTGAGACGCTGTGGGGCATCGGCCGATTTTGCAGGAACGTGGGGGTGTCGTTCATTACACGTATGCAAGGCGGTTGCATTTGCCGGGGTATGGCCGTGACCTGTTCGTTCGGGGCGCGTGCACAGGACACCGGGTACTCCCCTCCGCGAATGTCCCCCGGCCTTCGGCCTCCTCCTTGATTTCGCTGCGGGGAGTACCCGGTGCCCTGTGCACGGGAAGCGCTGCGCTCCGGTTGTCCGCTGGGGAAGCTGCGGGCATGAAAAAACCCGCCGAAGCGGGTTTCTTTTCGAGCGCTGGTCTCGCTCAGTGCATGTGCAGGCCGCCGTTGACCGAGAAGTCGGCGCCGGTCGAGTAGCCGCCCTCGTCGGTGGCCAGCCACGCGATGATGGAAGCGATCTCGCTCGGTTCGCCCAGGCGCTTGACCGGGATCGTGGCGACGATCTTGTCGAGCACTTCCTGGCGGATGGCCTTCACCATGTCGGTGCCGATGTAGCCGGGGCTCACGGTGTTGACCGTCACGCCCTTGCCCGCGAGTTCCTGCGCCAGCGCCATCGTGAAGCCGTGCATGCCGGCCTTGGCCGCCGAATAGTTGGTCTGGCCCGCCTGGCCCTTGGCGCCGTTGACCGAGCTGATGTTGATGATGCGGCCCCAGCCCTTTTCGACCATGTCGCCCACCACCTGCTTGGTGACGTTGAACATGCTGTTGAGGTTGGTCTCGATGACCGCGCTCCAGTCCTCGGGCGTCATCTTGAGGAACATGCGGTCGCGCGTGATGCCGGCGTTGTTGACCAGCACGTCGATGGCGCCGTGGGCTGCCTTCGCGGCCGAGAAGGCCTCGACCGTGGACTGCCAGTCGCCGACGTTGCCGACCGAGGCGTGAAACTCGAAACCCAGGGCTTTCTGTTCGGCCAGCCACTTCGAATAATCGCGGGTGGGGCCGCAACCGGCGACGACGCGGAAGCCGTCCTTGTGGAGACGCTGGCAGATGGCTGTTCCGATGCCACCCATGCCTCCAGTGACATATGCAACTTTCTTGCTCATGAGAAATTCCTTGTGTGTACTTGTCGAAAGCCTTTGAACGGCCGCCTTCACTCTAGCGAGTTTCGGACCACCCTCCGTCTCGGGAAAAACACTGACCTGGGGTGTTTATCGGGTGTCACGATGTATTCGCGCAGCGCTGTTCCATCATTCTCCACGCGGGGCGCATACGCTCTTGCGTTCGCTTCGTTTCGAAGGAGTTCCAAAGTATGACTGCAGGTGTCAGCGTAAGTCCCGAGGCGGCAAACCCTGAGCCGCTGGGCGAGATCGCGGCGCGCGTCGGCGCGCTGCTGCGCGAGCGCGGCCAGACGGTGGCGGTGGTCGAGTCCTCGGCCGGTGGCCTGGTGTCGGCCGCGCTGCTCGCGATCCCCGGTGCCTCGGCCTACTTCCGTGGCGGCGCGGTGGTCTATTCGCGGCGCGCGGGCCGCGCGCTGCTCGGGCTCACGGCCGAGGACATGGCCGGGCTGCGCGGCGAGACCGAGCCCTATGCCTTGCTGATCGCCCAGCGCGTGCGCGACAGCCATCATTCGGGCTGGGGCATCGCCGAGACCGGCGCGGCCGGTCCCTCGGGCAGCCCCTATGGCGATGCGCCAGGGCGGGTCTGCCTCGCGGTGGTCGGCGGGCCGCACGCGGTGTCCGAGAGCCGCACCGTCGAAACCGGAGGCAACGACCGGCCCGCGAACATGGACCTGTTCGCGCGCCACCTGCTCGCGCTGTTCGAGCAGGTGCTGCGCGCGGGCTGACGGTCGGGGGCCTCAGTCGGCCTGCACGCCGGCCGCCTTGATCACTTTGCCCCACTTGTCGATCTCGGCCACCAGATGGGTGCGCAGTCCTTCGGGCGTCTGCTTGTCGAGCGGCACGATCTCCGAGCTCAGCTCGGCCAGGCGCTGCTTCACCATGTCGTCCTGCAGGGCGGCGCGCAGCGCGACGTTGAGCTTGTCGAGCACCGCCGGCGGCGTGCCCTTGGGTGCGTAGATGCCGTGCCAGACCTTCACGTCGAAGCCCTTCAAGCCCTGCTCGTCGAGCGTGGGCAGGTTCGGCATGCTCGACAGCCGCTTGGGCGTGGTCACGCCGAACACCTTCACGCGCGTGCCGTCCTTGATCACCGGCGCGGTCTGCGTGGTCTGGTCGCACAGCAGGTCGACCTGCCCGCCCATCAGGTCGTTGAGCGCGGGGCCGGCGCCCTTGTAGGGCACGGTCGTGAGCTGCACGCCGATCTGGTGCGCGAACAGCATGCCGCACAGCTGCGAGACCGCGCCGATGCCGGCATTGGCGAGCGAGACCTTGTCGCGGTTGGCCTTCACGTAGGTCAGCAGCTCCTGGAAGTTGTTGGCCGGGAAGTCCTTGCGCGACAGCAGGGTCATCGGCACGTCCATCACCTGGCCGATGTACTCGAAGTCCTTGAGCGGGTCGTAGTTGAGCTTCTTGTAGAGCGCGGGCGCGGTCGCCATGCCCATGTGGTGGATCAGGATGGTGTTGCCGTTGGGCGCGGCCTTGGCCACGCGGGTCGGCGCGATGGTGCCGCCCGCGCCCACCGTGTTCTCGACCACCACCGTCTGGCCCAGCGACTTGCCCATGGGCACGGCGAGCATGCGGGCCACCACGTCGGTGGGGCCGCCGGCCGAGTACGGCACCACCATCACGATCGGCTTGTCGGGCCAGGCGCCCTGCGCCGAGGCGCTCCAGGGCGCAGCCACGAGGCCGATGGCCAGGGCGGCGGCCGCGGCGAGGCGCAGGGGGCGGCGCTGGCGCGCGGGGTTCGATGCATTCATGTCTCTTGTCTCCTTCTTTTTGCCTTGGGTTGATGAACGGATGAATGTCCCGGGAAGGCTCAGCGCGGCGGCGCCTGCGCATCGAGCGCGAGCAGGCGCTGCGCGAGCCTGACCACCGGCGCGTCGACCATGCGGCCGTCGAGGTTCACGACCCCGCCGCCGGCCTGCGCCACGGCCTCGACCACGCGCCGCGCCCACGCCAGTTCCTCGGCGCCGGGCCCGAGCGCCGCATGCACCGGAGCCACCTGCGCGGGATGGATGCAGAGCTTGGCGCCGAAGCCGCCGCGCCGCGCGCGCGCCGCCTCGGCCGCGAGCCGCTCGGGGTCGCGCCAGTCGGTCGCGATGCCGTCGATGGGCGCGGCCAGGTTGGCGCGGCGCGAGGCCAGCACCAGCGCGAGCCGCACCGGCACCAGCTCGGCCTCCTGCGCGTCGCAGGCCATGCCGAGGTCGGCCTGGAAATCGAGGTGCCCGAAGGCCAGCCGCAGCACCTGGGGCGCGGCGGCGATCGCATCGAGCGCCGCGAGGCCCGCGGCCGATTCGATCAGCGGCACCAGCACGGCTTCGGGGCCGGCGGCCTCGGCCAGCCGCACCAGCGGATCGACGCCTTCGGCCTTGGGCAGCACCACGCCCGCGATGGCGCGCGCCGCCGCGAGCCGCGCGACCAGCGCGAGGTCGTCGGCATGCCAGGGCGTGCCGGGCGCGTTGATGCGCAACAGCAGGCGCGCGCGGTCGGCCGCGGGCAGCGCGGCGAAGAGCTCGGGCAGGCCCTCGCGCGCGGCGGCCTTGCGATCGGGCGCGACCGCGTCCTCGAGGTCGACGATGACCGCGCCGGCGCCGCTCGCCAGCGCGCGCGCATGGCGTTCGGGCCGGTCGGCCGGCACGAACAGGAAGGTGCGCGCGAGCCCCAGGGCCTGGGCGCTCATACGGCCCCGGCCTCGCGCAGCGCCGCGATCTGCTCCTCACTGCGGCCCAGCGCGCGCAGGATCGCATCGGTGTGCTCGCCCACGGCGGGGATGGCGTCCATGCGGTAGTCGAAGGCGCTCTGGCGCCCGGCCGGCAGCAGCGCAGGAATGGGCCCGGCCGGCGAGTCGACCTGGCGCCAGCGCTCGCGCGCCTGCAGCTGCGGATGCGCCCAGAGCCCGGCCATGTCGTTCATGCGCGCGTTGGCGATCTGGGCGGCGTCGAGGCGCTCGAGCACCTGGGCGGTGCTCAACGCGCCGAACAGGCCGACGATGATGGCGCGCAGTTCCTCGCGGTGCTCGTTGCGGCGCGCATTGCTGTCGAAGCGCGCGTCGATGGCCAGCGCGGGCTGCAGCAGCACCTTGTCGCAGAACAGCTTCCACTCGCGCTCGTTCTGCAGCCCCAGCATCACCGTGCCGCCGTCGCCCGCGGGGAACGGGCCATAGGGATAGATGGTGGCGTGCGAGGCGGCGCTGCGCGGCGGCGGCGTCGCGCCCTGGTAGGCGTAGTACATCGGGAAGCCCATCCACTCGGCCAGCGACTCGAGCATCGAGACGTCGATGTGCGAGCCCTTGCCGGTCTTGCCGCGCTGGAGCAGCGCGGCCAGGATGCCGGTGTAGGCATACATGCCCGCGGCGATGTCGGCGATGGAATTGCCCGACTTGCAGGGGTCCTCGGGCGTGCCGGTGACCGAGAGGAAGCCGGCCTCGCTCTGGATCAGCAGATCGTAGGCCTTCTTGTCGCGGTACGGGCCGTCCTCGCCATAGCCCGAGATGTCGCAGACGACCAGCCGCGGGTACTTGGCCTGCAGCGCCTGCGCGCCCAGCCCCATGCGCGCCGCGGCACCGGGCGCGAGGTTCTGCACCAGCACGTCGGCGCCGGCCACCAGTTCCTGCAGCACCTCGAGCGCGGCGGGCTGCTTGAGGTCGAGCGAGATGCTTTCCTTCGAGCGGTTGACCCAGACGAAGTGCGAGGCCTCGCCGGCCACGCGCTGGTCGTAGGCGCGCGCGAAATCGCCCACGCCCGGGCGCTCCACCTTGATGACGCGCGCGCCGAGGTCGGCGAGCTGGCGGGTGCAGAAAGGCGCCGCGATCGCATGTTCGAGCGACACCACCGTGATCCCGTCGAGGGGTCTTGTCATTGCTTGATTTCCCGAGAAAAGAAGAAGCTCAGGCCAGCACCGCGGTGGCCTGCATCGTGAGCCAGCCCTCGGCATCCTCGCCCCAGAGCGCGAAGCTCTTGCCGTCGGCGCCCGGCTTGCCATGCACGCGGAACGGCGCGATGTCGAAGGTGGGCCGCACGGCGCGGAACTCGAAGCGCGCGAGCGGCGCGTCGCCCGTGTGCCGGCGCAGCAGATCGACCAGCAGGGTCGCGATCAGCGGGCCGTGCACGATCAGGCCCGGATAGCCCTCGACCTCGGTGACGTAGCGCCGGTCGTAGTGGATGCGGTGGCCGTTGAAGGTCAGCGCCGAGTAGCGGAACAGCAGCACGTCGTCGGGCACGATGTCGCGGCTGAAGGCGGCGTCCTTCGGCGCGGCCTTGGGCGGCGGCGCGGCCTCGCCGGGTTGCGGCGCGGCGCGGTAGACGATGTCGTGTTCCTCGGTCAGCGCGAGGCCGCGCGCGTTGTGCACCTCGTGGCGCACCAGCACGAACACCAGCTCGCCGCTGCGGCCGGTCTTGTGCTCGACCGAGACGATGGTCGAGCGCCGCTCCACCGTATCGCCCACGGCCAGCGAATTGCCGGCCTCCCAGCGCAGCCGGCCGCCGGCCCACATGCGGCGCGGCAGCGGCACCGGCGGCAGGAAGCCGCCGCGCTTGGCATGGCCGTCGGGGCCGATCTCGGACTGGCGGTGGTGCGGCAGGAAATAGAGCCAGTGCCACAGCGCGGGCAGCGGCGTGCCGGCGGCCGGCGCGGGATCGTCGCGGTCGAGCGTGGCCGAGAGCGCGCGCACCGGGCTCGCGACGATCTGGTCGTGCAGGCTTTCGCTGCGACCCTGCCAGGCCTGCAGGCCGGCGAGCGCGGCGGCGTCGATGGCGGGGGTGTCGTTTGGGGTCATCCGTTCTCCTGAATCCGGGTCAATCGACCGAGGCGCCCGATTGCTTGACGATGCGCGCCCACTTGCCGAGGTCGTCGTGCAGCAGCGCCGCGAACTGTTCGGGCGAGGTCGGCGGCGCGACCTCCACGCCCTGCTGCTCGAGCTTCTCGCGCAGGTCCTTCGCGGCCAGCGCCTTGTGCATGGTGTCCTGCAGCTTCGTGAGCACCTCGCCCGGCACGCCAGCGGGCGCGAACAGGCCAATCCACAGCGTGCCGTCGTAGCCCGGCACCGCCTCGGCGATGGCGGGCACGTCGGGCAGCGCCGGCGAACGCTTCGCGCCGCTGACGGCCAGCGCGCGCAGCTTGCCGGCCTTGATGTGCGGCAGCGCCGAAGGCAGGCTCGCGAACACGATCGGCAACTGGCCGCCGAGCACGTCGTTGATGGCCGGCGCCACGCCCTTGTAGGGCACGTGCTCGAGCGAGAGGCCGGCCATGCTGTTGAGCATCTCGCCGAGCAGGTGGTTGAGCGTGCCGTTGCCAGCCGAGGCGTACTGATAGTGCGCGCCCTTCTGCCGCGCGAGCGCGAGCAGCTCGGGCAGGGTCTTGGCGGGGAAGCCGGGATTGACCAGCAGCACGTTGGGCACGGCGCCGATCAGGCCCACGGGCTTGAAGTCCTTCTCGGGATCGAAGCCCGGGTTGCGGTAGAGCGCGGGATTGATCGCCTGGCTGCTGCTGATGGTCATCAGCAGGGTCTGGCCGTCCTTCGGCGCCTTGGCCGCGAGCTGCGTGCCGATGTTGCCGCCCGCGCCGGGGCGGTTGTCGACCACCACGCCGACGCCGAGCAGCTCGCCGAGCGTCTGGCCCACGAGCCGGCCGACGATGTCATTGGTGCCGCCCGCGGCCTGCGGCACGATCAAGGTGACGGGGCGCGTGGGATAGGTGCTGGCCGCGGGCTGCGCCGAGGCACCCGCCGCCAGCACGGCGATCGATGCCGCGGCGAGCCACGAGAAAAGAGAAGAAGAAAGCGCCGTTGCGCGAGAAGCCATGCCTGTCTCCGGTATGTCGTGAAGGCCGCGATGCTCCCCGGCCATGGCGGCATGGTGCGCCGGGCCCGCGCCCTGGCGCAATCTCCGATTTCGGAACCCAGCCTTCGGTCTGACCGAAGTCTCGCGGCCGACGGCTACCATCGGGCCATGCTCTTCGACCTCACCGACCTGCGCCTGTTCGTGGCCACGGCCGAGCTCGGCAGCCTCACGCGCGCGGCCGACCGGCAGCACCTGTCGCTGGCCGCGGCGAGTGCGCGCATCAAGGCGCTCGAGAACCAGGCCGGCCTGCAACTCTTGCAGCGCGAGGCGCGCGGCGTGCGCCTGCTGCCGCCGGGCGAGGCCTTCCTGCATCACGCGCGGCTGCTGCTGAACCAGACCGACCAGCTGCGCACCGACCTGCTCGAATACGGCGGCGGCCTGCGCGGCCACCTGCGCGTGTTCGCCAACACCACGGCCGTGACCGACTTCCTGCCCGAGATCCTGCCGGCCTTCCTCGCCGCCAATCCGCGCATCAACGTCGACCTTCAGGAAAAACCGAACGCTCAGATACCGCGCGGCGTGCGCGACGGACGCGCCGACATCGGCATCGTGGCGGGCAGCGTCGACACCCTGGGCCTGGAATCGATCCACTTCAGCACCGACCGGCTGGTGCTCGTGACCTCGCGCCAGCACCGCTTCGCGCAGCTGCGCACCATCGCCTTCGCCGAGACGCTCGACGAGGACGCCATCGGCATGCAGCAGGGCAGCACGCTGCAGGCTTTCCTGGGGCAGGTCACGGACCGCATCGGCAAGCGGCAGAAGCTGCGCATCCAGCTCGGCAGCTTCGACGCCATGTGCCGGATGATCGGCAGCGGCGTGGGCATCGGCGTCGTGCCCGAGTCGGCCGCGCGCCGCAACCAGGAGGGCATGAAGCTCGCGCTGATCGAGCTCAGCGACGCCTGGTGCGTGCGCGAGCGCTATCTGCTGGTGAGGGAACGCGCGGCGCTGCCGGTGTATGCGCAGGCGCTGGTGGACACGCTGTGCCGCCACTACGCGGCCGATACGGCCGATTCAGCCGGCGCCTGAGGGCGCTTTTCCGTGGGACTGCGCCTACTTGCACGCGACTCCTGAGTTCCGCCGCTTCATCCCCACTTTCTGTGCACAACTTTGGGGACAACTCATGTGGAGCCTTGTAAAACGAATTTAAGTCGTTGTTTTATAAAGGGATTCCACACTTTGCTCAAAAAACGGGCGGTGTACAAGATGAACAGGCTCAGCCCGGGTTGGCGCCGAGCTTGTCCTGCGTGCGGGTCTGGAAGTCGGCCGCGTCGTGGCGCTCGTGCAGCTGGCTCTCGGGCTGGCCCCAGGCGCGGTTGACCATGCGGCCGCGTTGCGCCGCGGGGCGTTGCGCGATCTCGTCGTTCCAGCGCAGCACGTTCTTGTATTCGCTCACCTGCAGGAACTCGCCCGATTCGTAGAGCTGCCCCTTGGCGAGCGCGCCGTACCAGGGCCAGACCGCGATGTCGGCGATGGTGTAGTCGTCGCCCGCGAGGTAGCGGCTCTCGGCCAGCCGGCGGTCGAGCACGTCGAGCTGGCGCTTCACCTCCATCGCGAAGCGGTCGATCGCGTACTCGATCTTGGTCGGCGCATAGGCATAGAAGTGGCCGAAGCCGCCGCCCAGGTAGGGCGCGCTGCCCATCTGCCAGAACAGCCACGACAGGCATTCGGCGCGCGCCGCGCGCTCGGTCGGCAGGAAGGCGTTGCTGAACTTCTCGGCGAGGTATTGCAGGATCGCGCCCGACTCGAAGACGCGGATCGGCGTGGCGCCGCTGCGGTCCAGCAGCGCGGGGATCTTGGAGTTGGGATTGACGGCCACGAAGCCGCTGCCGAACTGGTCGCCCTCGCTGATGCGGATCAGCCAGGCGTCGTACTCGGCGTCCGCATGGCCCAGCGCCAGCAGTTCCTCGAGCATCACCGTCACTTTCACGCCGTTGGGCGTCGCCAGCGAATAGAGTTGCAGCGGATGCCGCCCCACCGGCAGGTCCTTCTCATGGGTGGCACCCGCGATCGGGCGATTGATGTTCGCGAAGCGGCCGCCGCTTTCCTTGTTCCAGGACCAGACGGTGGGCGGCGTATAGGCGGTCGTGCCATTCATGCAATGAGTTCCAGGAGTTGGACAGACGATGAACATTCTCTATGACTGCGCCACCGCGCCGAGTCCGCGCCGCGCGCGCATCCTGCTGGCCGAGAAGGGCATTGCCCACGAGACGGTGCAGGTCGACCTGGTTCGTGGTGAGCAAATGGGCGCGGCCTACCGCGCGATCAATCCGCAGTGCACGGTGCCGGCGCTGCGCACCGCCGAAGACGGTCTGCTGACCGACAACGCCGCCATCGCGGCCTGGGCCGAGGCGCGCCATCCCGAGCCGCCGCTGATGGGCCGCACGCCGGCCGAGAAGGCCGAGGTCGCGAGCTGGCACTGGCGCGTGGAATTCGAGGGCCTGCTGGCGATCGCCGAGACCCTGCGCAACGGCTCGCCGGCCATGGCCGACCGTGCGCTGCCGGGCCCGGTGAACTACGCGCAGATCCCCGAGCTCGCGCAGCGCGGGCTGGCGCGGGTGCAGCATTTCTTTGAGACGCTGAACGACCGGCTGGCCGGCCGCGCGTTCATCGCGACCGACCGCTTCAGCCTGGCCGACATCACCGCCGTGGTGGCGGTGGATTTCGCGCGCATCGTGCGCGTGAAGCCCGGGGAGCAGCACCCCGAGCTGATGCGCTGGCGCGCGGCGATGGCGCAGCGGCCGTCGATGTCGCTCTGAGCGACGACGACGGCGCGCCGAGGGGTCAGCGCTCGATCGTCAGCGCCACGCCCATGCCGCCGCCGATGCACAGCGAGGCGATGCCCTTCTTGGCGTTCTGGCGCTGCATCTCGTGCAGCAGCGTCACCAGGATGCGGCAGCCCGACGCGCCGATCGGATGGCCGATGGCGATCGCGCCGCCGTTGACGTTGACCTTGTTGATGTCCCAGCCCATTTCCTTGTTCACGGCGCAGGCCTGCGCGGCGAAGGCTTCGTTGATCTCGAGCAGGTCGAGGTCGGCGGCCTTCCAGCCGGCGCGCTGCAGCGCCTTGGTCGAGGCCGGCACCGGGCCCATGCCCATGATCGCGGGGTCGAGGCCGGCGGTGGCGTAGCTGGCGATGCGGCCCAGCGGCTTGAGGCCGAGGGCGGCCGCCTTCTTGGCGGTCATCACGAGCACGGCGGCGGCGCCGTCGTTCAGGCCCGAGGCATTGCCCGCGGTCACGCCGCCGGCCTTGTCGAAGGCGGGGCGCAGGCCGGCCAGGCCTTCGGCGCTGGTCTTGCGGTTGATGAACTCGTCCTTGTCGAAGACGACCGGGTCGCCCTTCTTCTGCGGGATGGTGACGGGAACGATCTCGTCCTTGAATTTGCCGGCGTCCTGCGCGGCGGCGGCCTTGGTCTGGCTGGCGAGCGCCAGTTCGTCCTGCGCGGCGCGGTCGATGCCGTACTTCTTGGCCACGTTCTCGGCCGTGATGCCCATGTGGTACTGGTTGTAGACGTCCCACAGGCCGTCGACGATCATGGTGTCGACCAGCTTCCAGTCGCCCATGCGCTGCCCGTTGCGCGAGTTCGGCAGCACGTGCGGCGCGAGGCTCATGCTCTCCTGGCCGCCGGCCACGACGATGTCGCTGTCACCCGTGGCGACCGCCTGGGCCGCGAGCATCACGGCCTTCAGGCCCGAGCCGCAGACGGCGTTGATGGTGAGCGCGGGCGTCTCCTTGGCGCCGCCGCTCTTGAGCCACGCCTGGCGCGCGGGATTCTGGCCGGCGCCGGCCGCGAGCACCTGGCCCATGATGGCTTCGCCGACCTGCTCGGGCGTGAGGTTGGCACGCGCGATCACTTCCTTGATGACGATGGCGCCCAGTTCGGTGGCCGCGATGCCGGCGAGCGAGCCGCCGAACTTGCCGACGGCGGTGCGCGCGGCCGAAACGATGACGATGTCTTCCATGAGGTTCTCCGTTGAGGTGATTTGAAATTCGGGGATGCGGTGCGTCAGGCCCGGGCCTTGACGTAGCGGCCTGGCGCGGGCTCGATGGCCTGGTAGGCCTTGCCCTTGCCGTAGGTCTTGGGCGCGGGGATCTGCTTGCCCGCGTGGCCCTTGAGCCACTGGGACCAGTCGGTCCACCAGCTGCCCGGATGCTCCTGCGCGCCGGCCAGCCATTCGGCCTGCGTCTTCGGCAGCTTGCCGTCGGCGCGGATCCAGTGGCTGCGCTTGTTCTTGGACGGCGGATTGATCACGCCCGCGATGTGGCCCGAGGCGCCCATCACGAAGCGCTTCTTGCCCGGCAGGATCTGGGTCGAGGCGTAGGCGCCGCCGATCGGCACGATGTGGTCCTCGCGCGAGCCGTAGATATAGGCCGGGATGTCGATGCGGCGCAGGTCGATCTTCTCGCCGCAGACCGTGAGCGCGTCGGGCTCGGCCAGCTTGTTCTCGTGGTACGTGTTGCGCAGGTACCAGGCGTAGAACGGGCCCGGCAGGTTGGTGGCATCGCTGTTCCAGTAGAGCAGGTCGAAGGGCGGCGGGGTCTCGCCCTTGAGGTAGTTGCCCACCACGTAGTTCCAGACCAGGTCGTTGGGACGCAGGAAGCTGAAGGTGGAGGCCAGGTCGCCGCCGGGCAGCAGGCCGCCCTTGCCGAGCTGCATCTCGCGGTACTGCACCAGGGGCTCGTCGACGAAGATGTCGAGGATGCCGGTGTCGCTGAAGTCGAGGAAGGTGGTCAGCAGCGTGACCGAGGCGGCCGGTTCCTCGCCGCGCGCGGCCAGCACCGCGAGCGCGGTCGACAGGATGGTGCCGCCGACACAGAAGCCCAGCGTGTTGATCTGCGGGCTGCCGCTGATCTCCTGCACGCGATGGATGGCCTCGATCGCGGCCTGCTCGATGTAGTCGTCCCAGGTCGCCTGCGCGAGCGATTCGTCGGGATTGCGCCAGCTCACCACGAACACGCGGTGGCCCTGCTCGTTGGCATAGCGGATCAGCGAGTTCTCGGGCTGCAGGTCGAGGATGTAGAACTTGTTGATGCACGGCGGCACCAGCAGGAACGGGCGCTCGTAGACCTTGGCGGTCAGCGGCTTGTACTCGAGCAGCTGGAAGAACGCGTTCTCGAACACCACCGCGCCCTCGGTGGTGGCGACGTTGCGCCCCACTTCGAAGGCGCTCTCGTCGGTCATGCTCAGGTGGCCCTGGCGCACGTCGTGCAGCAGGTTCTGGATGCCCTTGGCGATGCTCTCGCCCTGGGTGTCGATCGCCTTCTTCTGCGCCTCGGCATTGAAGGCCAGCGAATTGCTCGGCGAAGATGCGGCCATCCACTGCTCGACCGCGAAGCGCAGCCGGGCCTTGGTCTTCTCGTCGGCATCGATGGCCTCGGCCATCTTCAGCAGCGTGCGGCCGTTGAGCAGGTAGATCGCGGCCGAGAAGGCCGACAGCGGGTTTCCGCTCCAGGCCTCGCCGGCGAAGCGCCGGTCGCCCTCGGGCTTGGCGCCGAAGCCCTGGCCCCAGAGCGCGGTGGCTTCCGCGAGGTACTGCTGCTGGATGGCCTGCAGTGCCGCGGGATCGATAGAGAACTTGGGCAGTTCCGGCATCGTGCCCAGGGGGGGCATGCCTGGCATTTCAGGCATCTGCCACAGCGGTTTGCCATTGCCGGTCCAGGCGCCCTGCCCGGCCGGCTGCTGGAAGGACTCCAGCGCCTTGCGCCACCCCTGGGTGAGCGCCTGTTGAAAGGGTTCGAACGCGTCGGCCCCCGTTGCTTTCGTCATGGTGTCTCCTGCTCCTCGCCTGAAATCGATCCGGATGGCTTTGCGTCGTTTGAGTATGCTGCATTCGCAAGACGCTCACAACGCCGCGCCGGCGCGGTCCGGACCCCGGTGGCCGTCATCGCACGGCCGGTGTGGAAACACGCTTTACTTCCTCTTTCGTTCGCCCCGCTCTCCTTCCCCAATGTTCATTCATCTCGTCGTGATCGGCTGGCTCTACGTGGTGCTGATGATGGCGGTGGCCGAGGCCACCAACACCACCGGGACCGTGCTCGGCGCCATCATCACCTTTCTACTGTACGGGCTCGCCCCCGTGGCACTGGTGGTTTACCTGATGAGCACGCCCGCGCGGCGCCGGGCGCTGAAGGAAAAGGAACGGGCCGCGCAGGAGGCGGCGCGGCGCGCGGCCGCCGAGGAGCTGGCAGCGCAGGCCGGGCATTCAGACCTTCCAGACCAGCGCGGCGAAACGCCCGCTGACCCCGTCGCGCCGGTGCGAAAAGAACCCTGAGGCATTGCGCACGGTGCACCAGGCGTCGCCGCCGTCGTTGCCGTGGATCCGCTCGATGCCGAGCGCGTGCAGCCGCTGGCGCGCGAGCGCGGGCAGGTCGGCCAGCCACTTGCCCGGCGCGGCGCCCGGCCGAAAGCAGCCGGCGGCCTCGGGCGCATGGGCCTCGAAGGCGGCCTTGACCTCGGCGCCGACCTCGAAGGCCGACGGGCCGATGCAGGGGCCGAGCCAGGCAATGACGTCGCCGCCGGCTTGCCCGTCGTCCTCGAAGGCGCGGAAGGCCTGTTCCAGCACCCCGCCCGCGAGCCCGCGCCAGCCCGCATGGGCGGCCGCCACGCGCCGGCCCTCGGCATCGCAGAACAGCACCGGCAGGCAGTCGGCGACCAGGATCGTGCAGGCCGCGCCCGCCACCGTGGCGGTGCAGGCATCGGCCGCTGCGCCGTCGGCCACGCCCGGTGCGTCGAGCGACACCACGCCCGTGCCGTGCACCTGCTGCAGGAACACCGGCCGCGCGCCGATCGCCTCGCGCAGCCGCGCGCGGTTGGCCGCGACATGGGCCGGGTCGTCGCCGACGTGGTCGCCGAGGTTGAGGCTGGCGTAGCGCCCCTCGGGCCCCTGCGAAACACCGCCCTCGCGCGTGGTGCAGACGGCGCGCACGTGGGCCGGCACCGGCCAGTCGGGCACCAGCCAGGGCAGCGCCATCAGGCCTCCGCGTCGGGCGACTGCGAGGGCTGCGCGCGCTGGAAGGCGTCGAGCTGCATGCAGGCGTCGAAGGCCGCCATGCTGCGCGGCAGGCCGCTGAAGTCGCAGTCGAAGCGGCGGCCGTTGAAGACCTGCGGCACCAGGCAGCAGTCGGCCAGGGTGGGCTTGTCGCCCCAGCAGAAGGTGCTGGCGGGCTGCTGTGCGAGCTGGCGCTCGAAGGTCAGCATGCCGTCGCGCACCCAGTGGCGGTACCAGGCGTTCTTGGCTTCCTCGTCGAGCTTCAGGTCCTTCACGAGGTACTTGAGCACGCGCAGGTTGTTCAGCGGATGGATCTCGCAGGCGATCGACTGCGCCAGCGCGCGCACATGGGCGCGGCCCGCGGGATCGCTCGGCAGCAGCGGCGGCTCGGGATGCACCTCGTCGAGGTACTCCATGATCGCCAGCGACTGCGAGAAGCGCTCGCCGTCATCCTCGAGCAGCGGCACCAGGTTGTCGGCCGAGATCGCCGCGTACGGACCGGTGCGGTGCTCGCCGCGCGCGATGTGCACGGGGATGTATTCGTAGTCGAGCCCCTTGAGGTTGAGCGCGATGCGAACGCGGAACGAGGAGGAGGAGCGGAAGTAGTTGTGCAGCTTCATGGTCATGGTTTCGAGGATAGCGTCGGTGCGATTCAGGAGCGGGGCACTGCGGCAAGCACGCAGCGCAGGTCGCGAAGGGTGGCCGCGGGGTGTTCCCGCCGCCAGGCGTCGAGCGGAGCGCGCGCGGAGGCCTCCCCGCGCGTGGCCAGGCCCAGGCGCCAGGGCCCGCGCGGGCCCACGGTCTGGTCGGCCGGATGTTCGTGGCCTTCGCCGTCGCCGTAGGGCCGGCCTTCGGAGCAGGCCGCGCAGAGCATGCGAATGCCCAGGCTCCAGTTCTCGGCGCCGTCGCCGGCTTCATGGAAGCGCGCGATCAGGGCGTCGACCTCTTCCTGCGACGCCTCCTCGATCCAGAGCTCGAAGGTGGCGTAGTCGGAGGGCGCGATCAGCGCGAGCGCGTCGAACACCGCCACCTCGCGCCCCTGATGCAGCCGGTAGCCGTTGGGCGCGCCGTCGTGCAGCACTAGATCGCCGTAGCGGTGGCCCGAGCTGGGCAAGGGCACGTTGCGCAGGATCGCGCGCGCGGGATCGATGCGGTCGGCCCACAACACCTCGCTGGCCTCGTCGCCATGCACGCGGATCGGCGTCAGGCCGGCGAAGTGGTCGACCGGGCCCTCGCCCTCGGCCAGCGGGATGCCGTAGAGGCGCCAGGCGCGCCGCGCCGTGGCCCAGTCGCCGAGCGCGGTGGCGGCGATGCCGAGGTTCCAGACCGCGCCCTCGTTGCCCGGGTCGCACTGCACGGCGCGCGCATTGGCCTCGAGCGAGGCGGCCCAGTCGCCGCGGTACTTGTGGATCAGGCCGGCGTTGTACCAGGGCACGGCCCAATCGGGACGGTGGCTGCTGGCCTCGGCATAGGCCTGCAGCGCGCCGTCCTCGTCGCCGTCGTCCTGGCGCGTGTTGCCGAGATCGTTGCAGGCCTGGGCCTTGCCGGCTTTTCCGAATCGAAGGGGCATGGGGAGGAGCGAAGCGGTGGCGGGACGGTGCGGGGCGGAAAGCGGGCCGTATTTTGCGCCCTGGACGCGGCACCGCCACCCGCAGACCCCGATGGCCGGCCCCGGCGCCCGGCGGGCGGCCGGCGCCTCTGGCACACTGCCGGCTTCCCCCTCTCCCGCTTCGCCTCCAAAGGATACTTTTCCATGGCCTCCGAGTTCGTCTTCGCCCCGCCCGCGACCGTTTCCGTTCCCGTCGTCGGACAGACCGCCCGCTTCCCGGTGCACCGCATCTACTGCGTGGGCCGCAACTACGAAGATCACGCCAAGGAAATGGGCTTCACCGGCCGCGAACCGCCGTTCTTCTTCATGAAGCCCGCCGACGCCGCCGTGGTGGTCGAGGCCGGCCAGACCGGCACTGTAGACTACCCCACGCTGACCAAGAACCTGCACCACGAGATCGAACTCGTGGTGGCGATCGGCACCGGCGGCAAGAACATCTCGGCCGCCGACGCGCACAAGCACATCTTCGGCTACGCCGTGGGCCTGGACATGACCCGCCGCGACCTGCAGAACGAGATGAAGAAGCAGGGCCGCCCCTGGGACATCGGCAAGGGCTTCGAGCAGAGCGCGCCGATCGGCCCGATCGTGCCGGTGGCGCAGGCCGGCGACGCGGAGAAGGCCGAGATCTCGCTGCAGGTGAACGGCAGCGATCGCCAGCGCAGCAACGTGAGCAAGCTGATCTGGAACGTGGCCGAGACCATCGAGCACCTGTCGGCCGCCTGGGAGCTGCAACCCGGCGACCTGATCTACAGCGGCACGCCCGAAGGCGTGGCGGCGGTGGTCGCGGGCGACACGCTGGTGGGCGAAGTCGCCGGCCTGCCCGTGCTGACCGTCAAGATCGTCTGAGGCCGCGAGCACGCCCGCCCCATGCTGCTGCGCATCCCCATCAAGCATTGCAAGAACTGCGGCACCGCGGTGGTCTACCGCGTGCCCGACGACGGCGACACCAAGGAACGCGCCGTCTGCCCGGCCTGCAACACGATCCACTACGAGAACCCGCTCAACGTGGTGGGGACCATCCCCGTGCTCGGCGACAAGGTGCTGCTGTGCAAGCGCAACATCGAGCCGCGCTGGGGCAAGTGGACGCTGCCGGCGGGCTTCATGGAGCTCGAGGAGACCACGGCCCAGGGCGCAGCGCGCGAGACCGACGAGGAAGCCGGGGCCAATTTCGAGATCGAGGGCCTGTTCGCCGTGATGAGCGTGCCGCGCGTGGGGCAGGTGCACCTGTTCTACCGCGCGCGCCTGCTGAATGACCGCTTCGATCCGGGCCACGAGACCATCGAGGCGAAGCTCTTCGCCGAGGAAGAGATTCCCTGGGACGAGATCGCCTTTCGCACGGTGCGCGAGGCGCTGCAGCACTACTTCGAGGATCGGCGCCGCGGCAGCTTCGACCGCGTCCACACGATCGACATCGTCTGACCCGATGAAGCACGCCATCTCCCTTCGACGCGGCGCGGCGCTCGCGTTCGCCGCCGCCCTGCTGGCCGCCACCGCGGCGCGCGCCGAGACCGTGGGCGAGGTCGACACCGCCTTCAAGCTGATCGGCCCCGACCACAAGATCGTGATCGAGGCCTACGACGACCCCAAGGTCAACGGCGTGACCTGCTACGTCTCGCGCGCCAAGACCGGCGGCATCGCAGGCGCCTTCGGCGTGGCCGAGGACAAGGCCGAGGCCTCGATCGCCTGCCGCCAGGTCGGCCCGGTGAACGTGACGCAGCCGCTGCCCAAGCGCGAGGAGGTCTACAGCGAACGGCTGTCGGTGCTGTTCAAGCGGCTGCGCGTGGTGCGCATGGTCGACGCACGGCGCAACACGCTGGTCTACCTCACCTACTCCGACCTGCTGATCGACGGCTCGCCGAAGAACAGCGTCACCGCGGTGCCGATCGACCGCGGCACGCCGATCCCGCTGAAGTGATCGCCCGAGGCCGCGCGATCGTTCGCGCGCGCCAAATCCCTGCCGGCCTGGAGGGAAGCGTCCGACGACTTTGCTAGCATCGACCGACCGGGCCGCACGGCCCCGGGATCCGAGGGAACCCTTCAGAACGTCCCCGTTCCAACCGAGCGCCATGCACCTTCAGACTTTTGTTTTCCGAATCGGCGCCGCGGCGCTGCTCGCCGCCGGCATCGCCGCCTGCACGACCACGCCGCTGCCGCCCATGCAACAGCCCGGCCGCACCGCGACCCCGCCGCCGCAGCGCCAGGCCTTGTTCATCCGGCCCGCCGCCGGCACCACCATCGGCCGCTTCGACGGCGTGCGCAACAAAGGCGTGGACATCGCCGGCAACCTCGGCGACCCGATCGTGGCCTCGGCCGACGGCCGCGTGGTGTACGTGGGCAACGAGCTGGCCGCCTACGGCAACATGGTCATCGTCAAGCACAACGAGACCTTCCTCACCGCCTATGCCCACGCGAGCACCATCCTCGTGAAGGAAGGCGCGGTGGTGCGCCAGGGCGAGAAGATCGCCGAGATGGGATCGGGCGGCGACGCCAACCGCGTGAAGCTGCGCTTCGAGATCCGCAAGAACGGCGTGGCCGTCGATCCCGAGCCCTACCTGAGCGGCCGCCTGCAGCAGTAGGCGGGCCTCACAGCAGGCTCTCGGGCACCAGCGGCGCGAGCAGCTCGAGCCGCCAGCGCGCCCAGAAATTCGTCTCGGGCTCGGTGTGCAGGATGGTGTCGGCGCCATCGCCCGCGGCCGGGCTCACCCATTCGATGCCACCGCGCGGCCCGAGCTGCAGCTGGTAGGCGCCGTCGAGCCGGATGAAGCCGATCAGGCTGTTGAGCTGCTGCGCGATCTGCGGGCTGAAGATGAACAGGCCGATCTCGGTGTTGTGCAGCACCGAGCGCGGATCGAAGTTCATCGAGCCGATGAAGACCGTGCGCCCGTCGATCACCGCCGACTTGCCGTGCAGCCGGCCGCTCGAGGTCTCGTACATGCCGAAGCGCCGGCTCTGCTCGACCCGCTTGGGACTGAGCTCGTAGAGCGCCACGCCCAGGCGCAGCATCTCCGCGCGGTAGCGGCGGTAGCCGATGTGCACCAGCGACTCGTCGGTGGCCGCCAGCGAGTTGGTGACCATGATGTAGCCCACGCCGTTGCCGCGCACATGCCGGATGGTTTCCATGCCGCCGCGGCCCGGGATCAGGTAGGGCGTGGTCTGCATGATCTCGGTGCGCGCGCCGCGCAGGTGACGCTGCAGGTTGAACTGCACGCTGTCGGGCGAGACGTCGGCCGGCGCGCCACGGCTCTCCTCGGGCGCCAGCGCCTTCGCGGGCGCGTCCGCGTAGGCCTCGGCGCGCGCCCAGGCCAGTTGCAGCTGGCCCGCATCGAGATCGGCCGCCAGCGGATGGTGGCCCAGCAGGTCGGTGGCCGAGGGTTGCTCGGGCTCGGGCGTGCCCGGCCCGCTCGTGAGCTCGTCGAAGCGCGAGCGCAGTGCCTGCGGCGAGGCGCCGTCGGCCGACACCAGCGACTCGATCGGATAGACGTAGGGGCTGTTCCAGTAGATGTCGAACAGCGACGAGAGCTTGTGGACCACGGGCCCGGCCACCAGCGTGTCGATGTCGATGAAGTTCGAGCCGCCGTCGCGCAGGAAGTACTCGTTGGCGATGTTGCGCCCACCCATCACCGCCATCGTGTCGTCGACCACGAACAGCTTGTTGTGCATGCGGCGGTGCACGCGGTTGAAGTCGAGCAGCGACGCGGTCCAGCGCGTGCCGAAGTGCTCGCGGCCGGCGGGAAAGGGATTGAACATCCGCACCTCGACGTTCGGATGTGCGGCCAGGCCCAGGAACAGCGGATCGGCGCCGGCCGTGTAGAGATCGTCGACCAGCAGCCGCACGCGCACGCCGCGCTTCGCCGCGTCGCGCAGGTGGCGCAGCAGGTAGCGACCGGTCTCGTCGTTCTGCACCAGGTAGTACTGCACGTCGATCGAGCGCTCGGCGCGGCGGATCAGCTCGATGCGCGCATGCAGCGAGAACTGCGCCATCGGCAGCAGGCGGAAGCCGCTGAGCGGCTCGTCCTCGCCGCGCGGCGCGGTCGCCGCCACGAGGCGGCCGAGCGTGGTGTCGGCGCCGTTCGGGATCGTCACCGACGACCGGCGCGCGACCTCGGTGGGCAGGCCCGCGCAGCCGCCCAGCAGCAGCGCGAAGCCGAGCGTGAGCCAGAAGGCGATCGGCCAGGCGCGGCCGATGCGGCCTGCGGGCAAGGTGGCGGGCGAAGCGGAGGGATGTGGCAAGGGGATGGCCGCACCGGAAGGCGATGCGGGCGGCGGTTTCTACCACGAGGCGGCGACCCCATGCAGCCTGCGTAATGTTGAGGCAATGCGCCTGCCTAGCATCGGGGCCGACGCGCCTCTCTCCCACGGCTGCCGCGTCCCGCACCTGGCGGCCTGCCGCGCTGCACCGGGTTCCCTCCATCGCTTCGCAGACCCTGCCGCACATCGATGACCCTCGGACTCGCCACGCCGTCTCTTCCTCTTGCCTCGACCTGGCCGATCGCTGGCCCCGCAGCGATCGCGCAAGACGCCAGACCGCGCCGGCTCGAACTGGTCGATGCCTTGCGCGGCTTTGCGTTGTTCGGCGCGCCGGCCGTGGCCCTGCGCGGCTTCGCGCCGTCCGACTTCGCGGGCGCCGCCGTCTCGTGGCCGCTCCTCGTGCTGGCGGGACTGCTGGCCGGCCTTGTCTTCGGCCATGCGCAGGTGCTGCGGCAGTCGGTGGCCCATCGACGGTTCTGGCGTTGGCTGCTGCTGACGAGCCTCGCGGCGGGCTGGCTGCTCGCGTCGCAGGTTCCGGCCGATCGATTCACGGCCGGCCTGCTCCACGCGACCGCGGCGCTTTTCTGCATCGCGGCCTTCGTGCTGCTGTTCCAGCGCACCGCCTGGCGGCGTCGGCTGCGCAAGCTGACACCGCTCGGGCGCATGGCCTGGAGCAACGGCGTCGTGCAACTGCTGGCGGGCCTGAGCCTCTTCTACGGCGTCGGCCCGGGCCTGTGCCCGAAGTTCGGCGTGGCGGGCATGGCCATCGCCTGCATGGCGATCCTGGCGCTGCAGGCCGCCGCGAGCTGCTGGTGGCTGCGACGCTACCGGCTCGGCCCGCTCGAATGGGCCTGGCGCAGCCTGGTGCGGGGGCGCATGGCGCCGATGCGCTCGAACCGCGAAGGACGGGCCTGATGGCAGCGGGCGCCTCTAAGAGAGACTTAACAATGCACTGCAACAATTCCCGGCGGATGGCCGGAGAGCCGCCCAGGGACCACGCAACACCGCGCCCTCGTCGGGAATCTCATGGCCAACCCGTTTTCGCCCTGCCCTTGCAGCATCGAGCATCTGAACAGCGCCCCGCAGCAGGCCTGGATGCGCTTCTTCCCGTGGCTGAAACCCTACCGCTGCGGGAACTGCGGCAAGTCGCAGCTGTTGCCGCAAAGGGCCGTCGAACGGGCCCTGACGAGCCTGGGCAGCAGGAAGCTTCCGCGCCGAGCCCGCCCCAAGCAGGCAAGGGTTCTGTAGCACGCCAGTCACGGGTGGGAGCTCTGCTCTTCCGGTCCCTGCTGGCTTGCGGTACAACGTGTAGGTGTAACCCCCTGTAAACCGTGGGGTGCGAACTTACGTTAGGACCGCATGCGAGCATCCGACCCTTTCTTCATCGCTTTCGTTTTCATCGCCGGCATCGGTGCCGGCGCCGCCCTCATGGCCATGCTGGCCATCCTGCGGGCGGAGAAGCCGCGACGGCAGCCGAAGCCTCGTGCTCAGCGCGATCACGTCGTCATCGGACAGACCGGTTTCGGCAGCCTCTGAGAGGCGCGGCGCAACGGTGATGCGCCAGGGGCGACGCCGCGAACGCGTGCTAGCCTGAGAGTGCGCGGGCCCGGCGTCGGGGCCCCGCCGCTCAGAGGCGAAAGCCCGTCTTTCCCTCGTCGATCATGCGATGGGCGAAGGCGACGCAATTCGAGAGAAGCTCTTCCTCGGACCTGAAGGTGCCGATGCCGTGGCGGATGCGCCGAGATGCCTGGCCTTCCTTCTCGAAAGTGACCCACGCCGGCCATTCGCCATTTTCCGGGTCCTGGATGTGGCGGCGTGCAACGATGCCGTCCTTCTTGAGGATTTCGATGTGCTGCATCGGATGTCCATTTTTTTCTTGAGTGCGGGATTATTCTCGCGACAAGGTCTCAGGAACATGTCAGGCGTCGGCGGAGTTGTCACGGCCGGTAAGGGATGGCGGCGATATGAAGCGGGCGCACGGCTTCAGTCGGCACGAATCGGCTCCACGCTGTTCGGACACCTGCTCGTCGCGAAATCACTGTATATTCAAACAGTATTTCCACGCCGATTCTTCCCATGACCCAAGTTGAGCTGTTCCATCAACCGGCCATCGTCGATGGCGCCCTTCCCGAGCCCTTCGAAGAAGCACCGCCAGCGCGGCAGAAAGCAGGGCCAGCACTGTCTTCCGCGGAGCCGGATACCGAGCCTCACGCCGGTTACGAGGTGCTCCTCGCCGACTATGCACACGCCACCGACGAAGCCATCGGCCTGGCGCAGCGGCGTTTCCAGCGCGAGCTCGAGCGCCAACTGGGCAGCGAGGTACTGCCGGCGCTGCGCGCTTTCCAGAACGCGAGCGAATCGAGCGAGAACGAACTCTCGAAGGCCGACATCGCGCTCGCGCGCCGCTGGGCCAAGGCCTACGACACGGCCAGGACCGCGGGCTTCCGGGATCTGGGCGATACGGACGAGGCCTTCTTCGAGGTCCGCGCGACGGCGTAGTCCTCGAGTAGTGGCCCGGTCGGGCCGGCACAATGGCCGCTTCTCATCCAGGTCACGAAAGCATCCGCCTATGGCCGACGACGTCTCCATGGTCTTCTTCGCATCGAGCGCCTCCAGCCCCGATCTGAACGAGGCCGCGCGACTGCTGACCGAGCAAGGCCTGGACGTCGCCGCCGACGGCGACGCGCTCGTCGTCCAGTGGGAAGACGACGGCCCCGCCCTACGGATCAGGCTGTCCGCCGCGCCGCACGTGAACGCGGAAGCCATCGAGATCGCAGAAGGCACGGCGCATGCCGCCGCCATGCGCGGATGCAATGCCCGTTTCGAGATCGACATCGACGACCTCGACGAGACGCTGGATGAGATCAACACGCTGATCGAGGTGCAGGCGACGCTGCAGGATGCGACGGACGGCTACCTCTTCAATTCGTGGAACGGCGAACTGAGCGCGCCGGATTCATCGCGCGGCTGATCCGGCGCGGCGAGACGCTGTGACGCCGATTTGAAGATAGCCTGCAGCCTGCACAGAGACTCGCAATGGCAGACTTTGGAGAATGCCAGGAATAGGGAGGCTGTCTCAGGCGTATGGCAACCGAATTCAAAACGCTGACGGAATCGATCGCCGAGCCCGGACTCATCTTCGAGCATGCGCCAGTCGGGCTGATGGTCACCAGCGATCGCGTGATCGAGCGCTGCAACCTCGCGCTGGCGGAGATGTTCGGGTATGCCGCGGAGGCGTTGACGGGCAAGACCACCGAGATGCTCTATCCCTCGCGCGAGGAATTCGAGTACATCGGCCAGCGCGGTGTCGCGAGCATGAAGCGGGCTGGCACCTATCGCGACCAGCGGATCATGCGGCACAGCAAAGGCCACATGTTCTGGTGTGCGGTGTCGGGCCGCTCCTTCACGCCGGACGCGCCCTATGCCTCGGCGATCTGGGTGTTCGAGGACCTCAGCGAAAGCCGGCCGTTGAGCGACAGCCTCACCGCGCGCGAACGCGAGATCGCCGCGCGCGTGATCACCGGCATGAGCAGCAAGGAAATCGCGCGCGAACTGGCCGTGAGCCATCTAACCGTCGAAGCGCATCGGATGCGGCTGATGCGCAAGCTGGGCGTGAGCACGACCGGCGAGCTGATCGTCCGCATCCTCGGCATGCCCCCGGCCCTCTGATGGCGCAAGGCCGGATGCGGCGGCGCCGGTCGACAGGTAGCTCAGTGGTTGCCGTGCTTGCAGTGCGGGCCGCAGCCGGCATGGTTGCCGTGCAGATGCCGTTGCCGCTCTTCATGGCGCGCCATCAGATTGAACAGGTAGATCGAATCGGGCGGCGAGGTGTCGCCGCTGAATTCCTGGAACAGGTTGTTGACAGTGACGTAGATGCGCTCCGCGTCCGTCCACGAGTCGAACGCCTTCAGCGAGATGTCGTCCACGGCCTGCTCCAGCGTCATGCCCATGTCGTAGCGCTTGCGGGCCTCGGCCTTCACGTATTCCAGATAGTGCTTGAGTTCGCGCACGCTCGACTTGTCGGTGACGGGGCCGTGGCCGGGCACGACCACTTCCACATCCCAGGACAGCATCAGATCGCAGGCGCGGATCCAGTTGTCCACCGGACCGGCCCACACGATCGGGTGTCCGCCGTTGAAGAGGATGTCGCCGGTGAAGACCACCTTGTCCTGCGGCACAAAGCACAGCGTGTCGCCTTTGGTGTGCGCCGGGCCAACCTCGACCAGGTGCACGTCCTTGTTGCCGACCTTGAGGGAGAGCTCGCCGCTGAAGGTACGCGTGGGCGGGGTGTAGACGATGCCACGGAAATCGAACACGCGGCCCATGGTCTTCATCAGGAACTCGCCGCCGTCGCCCCTCTGCTTGTAGTTGCGGAACATGTCGATGAGCGCTTCGGGCGGGTGCTCGCGCATCTCGTCGGCGCAGGCCTGCGACACGATGATCTCGGCATCGGAGACCAGCTGGTTGCCGAAGTAGTGGTCGCCGTTGGCGTGCGTGTTCACCACCTGGCCGATGTCGCGGGCGGCCGGCACGGCGTTGCGCATTGCGTGCAGCATCTCGCGGGTGAGCTTGAGGTCGAACAGCGTGTCGACGAGCAGCGATTGCCCGCTGTCCGTGATCAGGCCTGCGTTGCTCCAACCCCAACTGCCGTCCGGCAGCAGCCAGGCATGGTTGCCGTTGCCGATTTCATGCAGGCCCTTGGTGAATTGCCACTTGGTCATGTCGCGTTCTCCTCATTCCGCCTTGATATGGTTGTCCTTGACCACCTTGGACCACAGCCTGGCGTCGTCCACCATGTAGCGCTGCAGGTCGGCCGCCGTGCCACCCACCAGCTCGAGGCCCAGATCCCGCACCCTGCTGCGGAACTCCTCGGTCTGCACGATCCTGTTCAGTTCGGTGGCCACCTTGTTGACGATCTCCGGCGGCGTGCCGCGTGGCGCGAACAGGCCGTGCCACGAGACCGCCACCAGTCCGGGATAGGTCTCCGACAGCGTCGGTACGTCCGGCAGCGCGCCGATGCGCTTGGCCGTCGTCGCTGCCAGCCCGCGCATGCGGCCGGACTTGATCTGCGGGATCGCCGTGGTCGCCGGCTCGAACAGGATCGGAACCAGCCCGGAGGTGACGTCGGGCAGAGGAATGTCCTTGTAAGGGATGTGGCTCAGCTCGATCCCCGCGGTGTTGGCGAACAGTTCCATCAGCACGTGCGGTGTGCCGCCAACGCCATAGCTGGCGTAGTCGAGCTTGCGGGGTTGTGCCTTCGCGGCCTTCACCACGTCGGCCAGCGTCTTGTACGGCGAACTGGCCGAAGCGAGCATCACGTAGGGAACGTTCAGCACCCGCAGCACGGGAACGAGGTCCTCCACCTTGTAGGGCAGCTTCGGATAGATGTAGGGGTTCAGCGACGTGGTGTTGCCCACTGTGTAGAGCAGCGTGTAGCCGTCCGGCGGCGACGTGACCACCGCATGCGTGCCGATGTTGCCGGCCGCCCCCGACCGATTCTCGAAGACCACTGGCTGGCCCAGCGCGCGCTGCAGGCGCTCGCCCCAGTAGCGGCCGATCACGTCCGCTGACGAGCCGGCCGGCCCGGGCACGATCACGCGCACTGGCTTGCCTGGATAGCTGCTCTGGGCGTGCACCGCCCACGGCAAGGCCAGCGTGCAGGCCAGTGCAGCCATGCTCCGCCGGCGAAGGGGCCGGGTTTGAAAGTCCTGGGTCGTCACGGTTGTCTCCTCATGCCGGTCGATACCGGTGGTTTGGGTCGATGGACGCAGATCGGGCGGCCAGTCGCTACGGGAACACGATGCGGTTCGTCAGCACGCCGAGTCCGGTGATTTCGAGTTCGACCACATCGCCGTCCCGCAGGAACTTGCCCAGTTCAAGCCCGCAACCACCGCCGACGGTGCCCGAGCCGAAGAATTCGCCGGCATGCAAGGTCTCGTCGCGCGAGGCATGCGCCAGGATGTCCTCGAACCTGTGGCGCATCTCGCCGCTGTTGCCGCGCGACTGTTCCACGCCGTTGACGCGCGCCACCATGGTCAGGTCGTACGGGTCCGGAATCTCGTCGGCAGTCGCCAGCCAGGGGCCGAAGACGTTGCCGGTGTCGAAGTCCTTGCCCTTGGCGGGGCCGAGCGTGCCGCTCATCTCGCGCAGTTGCGCATCGCGCGCACTGATGTCGTTGAAGATGAGATAGCCGAAGATGTGACTGCGCGCATCTTCGCGACGGATGTTCTTGCCGCCCCGGCCCGTGATGGCGGCGAACTCCAGTTCGTAATCGAGCATCTGGCTGTACGACGGCTTGACCACATCGGCACCGGTGCCCACCACGGAGAAGCGGTTGCACTTGTAGTAGATCGGATCGTCGTACCAGACCTGTGGAAGCTGCACCTTGGCAGGGTCGGTCTCCCCCTCGATGCCCAGCAGGTGGCAGTTGGCGCGGGACTGGCGGAAATGCTTCTCGAAGCACAGAAAATCGCGCATCTGGCGCGGCTCGGGCAGCGGTGCGGCCAGTTTCACCGCACGGAGCTCGCGCATGACCTTTGCCTGCGAGAGCACCGCACGGGCCAGTTCCAGCGCGGCGGGGCCGCCGTCGATCAGCGACAGCATGTCGCGGAACGCTGGCTCGTCGGAACTGGCGGTGAAGTCCACCAGGCGCTGTTCGCCCGGCAGCAGCGCGCCGATGTGGCGGGCGCCGCCGGGGAGGTCGAAGGTGACGAGTTTCATGGAAGCCTCCTTGGGGTTGTGAGGGTCCGGATTCGGGCTCGATCCCGCGCAGCGCGGTCTTGAGCACCTCGTTCAGTGCAGCCGCTCGAGCACGCTGACGTAGTTGGCGACGGCGCCACCACTCGCGCCAATGCCTTCGTTCAGGCAGCACGCGCCCTGCCCGGCGTCCGCCATACCCATCGCTTTGTGAAACAGCAGTTCGGCGATCGTGAAGCAGTCGCGCACCTCCGCGAAGGAGGGGTCGTTCACCGTCACGCCGGCTTGAGCGCAAGGCTGCCGCCAAGCGCGGCGGGGCCCTGCGAAAGCGAGTGGATCACGGGCGGACATGGGCAGCGTGTCGCCATGGTCGCCATAGCGCGCGGAGTAGTGCTGCGAGGCCGAGAGGACGAGGCCCTCCTCGTCCTGTCTGTTCAGCCGGCCGAACGGCGTGCGTCCCCATCCCACGATCGATGCGTGTCGCATGAATTCCTCTCCCTTGGCACCGGCTTCGCGTGGAGCGAGCCACAGCGCCTGTTTTGGAGAAATTCTAGAAATCCACGCCAAGCGCTGAAAGTCGTAGGACTACGCCATGGGGTTAGCCCTGACAGGACGCCGCAGTCGGGCAGCCGGCTCAGGATCACCGAGAGATGCGCCGGGGTACTCCCCGCTGGGAGCTGGCAGTCACTGGATGTGCACGACCGACCTCGGACGATGCGAACCCGGCTCACCAATGACAAAGGGCGTCCGGCGGATGAAGCCGGACGCCCTTGGACGTTTTGTTGGTCGGTGTGAAAGGATTCGAACCTTCGACCCCTTGCACCCCATGCAAGTGCGCTACCAGGCTGCGCCACACACCGAAGCTCTCGATTATAGCCTTCTCTTTTCAGCGTCCGACGGTCAGCAACTCACGAATTTCAAAAAGCTCGCGGCGAAGCTGCAACAACTGCGACAGGTCGACGCTGCGGGCCGCACTCGGCGCGGCTTCTTCGTCGTGCAGCGCGGCCTCGAACGCCTCGTGATCGATCTCGACGGCCTCCATGCCCTCGAGCGGAACCTCGCCCGCCTTGCGACGGTCGCGTTCGTGCTGCACCAGTTCCTGCAGCTTGTTGCGCGCACCGCTGATCGTGAAGCCCTGGTCGTAGAGCAGGTCGCGGATGCGGCGGATCATCAGCACTTCATGGTGCTGGTAGTAGCGCCGGTTGCCGCGCCGCTTCATCGGGCGCAACTGCGTGAACTCCTGCTCCCAGTAGCGCAGCACATGCGGTTTCACCCCACAGAGTTCGCCGACCTCACCGATGGTGAAGTAGCGTTTGACGGGGATGGGCGGGAGTGCCTTGTCGGCCATGTTCTCCATTGAAATCAACTCTGCGCGCGGCAAACCTCAGAGGTTACTCCACGGAAGCGCGCACGAACAAGCCTTATTCGGAACCCAGGCTCCACTCGACCTCGGGAGAGGCGTTCGGATCGATGTTCCCGTGAATCTGTTCCTTGAGCTTCGCGCTCGCGTGGAAGGTCGCGACGCGCCGCTCGCCGATCGGAATGGCTTCGCCGGTGCGCGGATTGCGGCCCGGACGCGGCGCCTTCACGCGGATCTGGAAGTTGCCGAAGCCCGAGATCTTCACGTCCGTGCCTTCGATCAGGCTGTTGGCGACCAGGTCGAAGAAGGCCTCGACCATGTCCTTGGACTCGCGCTTGTTCAGGCCGATCTGCTCGAACAGCAGGTCGGCCAGATGCGCCTTGGTGAGCGCGGGCGTCTCGAGTGCTTCGAGCGTGAATTCGACGGCATTCATTCGGGTCATCCTCTCAGGCGTCCGCCCACCTTCGCGGCCAGTTGATCGACGATGGCGCGCACGGCCGGCTCGACCTGCTCGTCGGTCAGGGTGGCGCTGTCGCCCTGGAAGCTCAGGCGCACCGCCATGCTCTTCTCGCCGGGCTGCAGGCCACCGGCCGCGGCCACCGTGCCGTCGCGCGCGGGCTGCGGCCGGTAGATGTCGAACAGCACCGCGTCGCGCAGCAGACCTTGCGCGGCACCGGTCGAACGGATGGCGTCGATCAGCGCATCGTGCGTGACGGCTTCGGCCACCACCACCGCGATGTCGCGCTCGACCGCCTGGTGCTTGGGCACGGCCTGCGCCACCGGTACCGGACGCGCGGTGACCGCATCGAGGTCGAGTTCGAACAGCACGGCGGGCTGCGCGAAGTCCCACTTCTGGCGCCAGCGCGGATGCAGCTCGCCGACGAAGCCGATGGCCTTGCCGTCGATCGTCACGCGCGCCGAGCGGCCCGGATGCAGGGCCGGATGCTCTGCAGGCTCGAAGCGCGGCACCAGCGGCGCGAGCAGCGCCTCGACATCGCCCTTCACGTCGTAGAAGTCGACGCGCTGCGCCTTGCCGTCCCAGCGCGCTTCGTCGGCATCGCCCCAGGCGAGACCGGCCACGCGCATCGGCTGATGCACGCCGCGGACGGTGCTGTCGGTGGTGACCACGCCGTCGTCGCGCAGGAACACGCGGCCCACCTCGAACACGCGCACGCGCGGCGCCTTGCGGTCGAGGTTGAACTTGAGCACCTGCAGCAGCGAGCCGAGCAGCGACGAACGCATCACGCTCATCTGGCTCGCGATCGGGTTCAGCAGCTTGACCGGGTTGTCGTTGCCCGCGAGCTCCTTCTCCCAGTCGGCTTCGACGAAGCTGAAGTTGATGGTTTCCTGGTAGCCCAGCGCGGCCAGGCCGCGGCGCACCGCGAAACGGCTGCGCTGCGCTTCGGGACGCACGCGCGCGGTGATCGGCGCGAGCGGCGCGGTGGTCGGCAGGTTGTTGAAGCCGATCAGGCGCGCGACCTCCTCGATCAGGTCTTCCTCGATCAGCAGATCGAAGCGGTGCGGCGGCGGCACGATGGTCAGCGTGCCGTCGCCCTCGGTCAGCGCGAAGCCCAGCCGGCGCAGCGCATCCACGCACTGGGCCTGGGTCAGCGGCATGCCGATCACGCGCGCGGCGCGCGCCACGCGCAGCGTCACGGGCAACGCCTCGGGCACGCGCAGGATCTGGTCGTCCATGGCACCGGCCTGGCCGCCGCAGATCTCGACGATCAGCTGCGTGATGCGCTCGATGATTTCGACGGTGCGGCTCGGGTCGACGCCGCGCTCGTAGCGATGGCCGGCGTCGGTCGAGAAGTTGAAGCGGCGCGAGCGGCCCTGCACCGCTTCGGGCCACCAGAACGCGGCCTCGACGTAGATGTTGCGCGTGTCGTCCGAGACCGCGGTGGCGTCGCCACCCATGATGCCTGCGAGCGATTCGACTTCGCGGTCGTCGGCGATCACGCCCACCTTGTCGTCGACCGTGATCGTGGTGCCATTGAGCAGCTTGAGCTGTTCGCCGGCCTTGCCCCAGCGCACGGTGAGGCCACCGTGGATCTTGTCGAGGTCGAAGATGTGGCTGGGCTGGCCGTACTCGAACATCACGTAGTTCGAGATGTCGACCAGCGGCGTCACGCTGCGCTGGCCGCAGCGCGCGAGGCGCTCGACCATCCAGGCCGGGGTCGCGACCTTGGTGTCGACGCCGCGCACGATGCGGCCCGAGAAACGGCCGCAGAGCTCGGGCGCCTCGACCTTCACCGGGAGCTTGTCGGCGAAGGCCACCTCGACCGGCGCCACAGTGCGCGGCTTGAGCGGCGCACCGGTCAGCGCGGCGAGTTCGCGCGCAACGCCGTACACGCTGAGACCGTGCGCGAGGTTGGGCGTGAGCTTGAGCGTGAGCAGCGTGTCGTCGAGCTTGAGCACTTCGCGCACGTCGACGCCGATGGGCGCGTCGGCCGCGAGTTCGAGCAGGCCGCCGTGGTCTTCGCTCAGCTGCAGCTCGCGCGCCGAGCACAGCATGCCCTGGCTCTCGACGCCGCGAAGCTTGCCGAGCTTGATCAGGAACGGCTTGCCGTCCTCGCCGGGCGGCAGTTCGGCCCCCACCAGCGCGCACGGCACCTTGATGCCGACGCGCGCATTGGGCGCGCCGCACACGATGTTGAGCAAGGCGCCCTGCCCCGCGTCGACCTGGCAGACGCGCAGGCGATCGGCGTTCGGGTGCTGGACGGCTTCCTTGATCTCGCCCACCACGATGCGCGTGAAGGGCGGCGCCGCCGGCCGGCGCTCCTCGACCTCGAAGCCGCCCATGGTGAGGGTCTCGGCCAGTTCGGCGCTGTCGATGGGCGGGTTGCAGAACTCGCGCAGCCAGGATTCCGGGAATTGCATCTCTTCGATCTCGATCTGTTTTTCTGGTGTGGAAGGTCTCGTTTCGTCTCGCGCGTCAGCGGGTCACTGGAATTGCGAGAGGAAGCGCAGGTCGCCGTCGAAGAACAGGCGAAGGTCGTTCACGCCGTAGCGCAGCATCGTGAGGCGGTCGGGGCCCATGCCGAAGGCGAAGCCGATGTAGCGCTCGGGGTCGAGGCCCATGTTGCGCACCACGTTCGGATGCACCTGGCCCGAACCCGACACCTCGAGCCAGCGACCGGCCAGCGGACCGCTCTGGAACTGGATGTCGATCTCGGCGCTCGGTTCGGTGAACGGGAAGAAGCTCGGCCGGAAGCGCAGCACGAGGTCGTCGCGCTCGAAGAAGGTGCGGCAGAAGTCGGTGAAGACGACCTTGAGGTCCTTGAAGCTCACGTTCTCGCCGAGCCACAGGCCTTCGCACTGATGGAACATCGGCGAATGGGTGGCGTCGCTGTCGACGCGGTAGGTGCGGCCCGGCGCGATCACGCGGATCTCGGGCGCCTTGATCGTGCCGGTGGTGTCGGCGGCCGCGGCCGCGAACTCGGCCGCGTACTTCTTGATGTGCTGGTGGGCGTAGCGCACCTGCATCGGGCTGGTGTGCGGACGCAGGTTGTAGGGGATGCCGTCCTCGCCGTTCAGGTCGACGTAGAAGGTGTCCTGCATCGAACGCGCCGGATGGTTCGGCGGGTTGTTGAGCGAGGTGAAGCTGTGCCAGTCGCTCTCGATCTCGGGGCCGTCGGCCACGTCGAAGCCCATGCTCGAGAAGATCTCCTCGATGCGCTCCAGGGTGCGGCTCACCGGGTGCAGGCCGCCCGGAATGCGGCGGCGGCCGGGCAGGCTCACGTCCAGCGCCTCTGCGCGCAGCTGCAGCGAAAGCTCTTCGTCGGCCAGTTGCTGGCGCCGCTCGGTCAGCGAGGACTCGATGGCCTGCTTGGCCACGTTGATGGCGGCGCCGCGCGACTTTTTCTCATCGACGCTGAGTGCGGCCATGCCCTTCATCAGCTCGGTGATGCGGCCTGATTTGCCGAGGAACTGCGCCTTGGCGTTCTCGAGCTCGGCGGGCGTTTTCGCTTCGGCGAAGGCGGCGCGTGCGGTGTCGACAAGGGAGTCCAGCTCGTTCATAGCAACAAAAATTAGGCGGGGAAATAAAAAAAGAGCCGGAGCCTTTTCAAGCGCCAGCCCTTGTGTCGTGGGCGCAGGCGGCTGCCACGAAGGCAGCCGCCCTTGCTGTACAGGATCAAGCAGCCAGCTTGGCCTTGACCTGCTCCACGATGCCGGCAAAAGCGGCCTTGTCGTGCACTGCGATGTCCGCAAGCATCTTGCGGTCGATCTCGATTCCGGCCTTGCGGATGCCGTTTGCGAACTGGCTGTAGGTCAGGCCCAGTTCACGCGAGGCGGCGTTGATACGCGCGATCCACAGTTGACGGAAAACGCGCTTCTTGGTGCGGCGGTCACGGTAGGCATATTGCCCAGCCTTCATCACCGCCTGTTTGGCGATGCGGAAG